>Ga0116186_1001922_pt1 | contig 19651 bp, 16 predicted proteins | sample AD_JPNNA4_MetaG_FD_89806 | JGI IMG/M metagenome (GOLD analysis project Ga0116186, IMG submission 89806) | Active sludge microbial communities of municipal wastewater-treating anaerobic digesters from Japan - AD_JPNNA4_MetaG | ecosystem: Engineered > Bioreactor > Anaerobic > Digestate | place...
AAAGGAAAAAGTATCGCGGAGCGATGTTCATTCGGATAACTGGACCCTGCCCGGTACAGTTCCCCGAAAATGGCCAAAAGGAAAAAGTGTCGCGGAGCGATGTTCATTCGGATAACTGGACCCTGCCCGGTACAGTTCCCCGAAAATGGCCAAAGGAAAAAGTATCGCGGAGCGATGTTCATTCGGATGGGTTGGGAAAAAAAATTCACCTTCCCTTATCCAAGTGTTTGACGAACCTCCCGGACAGCCGCGACCATGTGGGAGATCTTCCCGAACGCCGCGTCCTTTGGAAGCATCCGGAGGCCGCAGTCGGGGTCAAAGAGGAGGGCGCCGGGGCCGAGGAGATCGACCGCACGCTCGACCCTCTCCCGGATCACACTCACGGGTTCGACGGCAGGGTCGCTTGAATCCACGCAGCCGATGCCGAGCTTTTTACCGTGGAGCGATCTCCTGTCAAGGAGGTCAAGGTTTTCCGGGCTCTTTGCACATTCGATGTCCAGCATCGCGACAGGGAATGAGAGGAGTTGGTCAATGATCTCCGACAGGTCTCCACAGACGTGCAGAGAGACGGGAACCCCGAGGGCCGAGGTCACCCGGGAAAGCGCGTCTCTCCCCGCATCAAGACACGCGGCCCCGGTGGAGAGGATCGGCTCGTCAACCTGCAGCATGCAGACCCCGGCCCGCTCAAGGGAAAGGGCCTCGGGGACAAGTGCGACAGCAAGATCGCGAGCCAGGTCCTCCCGGTTTCTGTAGGTTGGCGTGGCGATATGCAGGCCGTGCGAAAGGGTGGTCGGGCCGGTGAGTATGCCCTTCACCAGCGGGTGGCAGGAGAGAGCGTAACGGGTATCGTTGACAGTGATGGCCCCGGATGCAGGGAGCACCTTGTTCACCACTTCCTGGCCGTGGATACCGGGAAGCCGGGTTGAGAACGCCTGTATCATATCACCCCTCACCTGCCCGTCCGAGATGATGTCAATACCAGCACGGACCTGTGCATCGACCGCAACCTTTACCGCGTGCCTGAAAGGATCGAGGAGGCCTAAAAGTCCTGACCCACGCTCGACGGGAAAGCTGCCCACCACGGTGGTGGGGAGGAAGGGGAAGCGTGCGAACGGGTCCATCGGCTTCTCAGGGAACCAGGCGGTGCCTGTCGCGGGGAAAGAGGACAGCTTCACGGATATTCTGGAGCCCAAGCATAGTCATGACAAGCCGCTCGGCGCCAAGACCCCATCCGGAGTGTGGGGGCATCCCGTACCGGAACGGGGTGAGGTAGAAAAGAAAGCTCTCTGGGTTCAGCCCCTTTGACTGGATCTGGCGGACGAGGAGGTCGTGCTGGTGCACCCGCTGTGATCCCGAGGAGAGCTCCATCCGGGGGTGCATCAGGTCGAACGCCTTGCAGACGGAAGGGTCATCGTCATACGGCATCGCGTAGTACGGTTTTATCGCGGTGGGCCAGTCGACGATGAAGTAGTGGCTTCCCATCTCCTCGCCGATTGCTTTCTCTGCAGCGGTGCCGATGTCGTCCCCGTACGAGATGGGCTCATCGGTCTTTTTCTGGGCGATCGTGATCGCCTCCTCGTACGGGAGGCGTGGGAAGGGGGACGAGGGGACTTCGAAGTCCCCGAGTTCGAGCAGGTCAAGAAAAGGCCGGCAGGTCGAATCGACTCTCCGGTATGCGGCAATGACGATCTCCTCGAGGAGCGCCATCACCTGGTGGTGATCGGCGTACGAGACTTCCACATCGATCGAGGTGGCCTCGTTCAGGTGTTTCGTCGTATTATGCTCCTCTGCCCGGAAGATGGGACCTATCTCAAAGACCTTCTCAAAGCCCGCACCCATCATCATCTGCTTGTAGAGCTGGGGGCTCTGGTTCAGGAACGCCTCCTTCTCGAAGTAGGCGATGGGGAAGAGCTCGGTCCCTCCTTCTGTTGCAGCGGCCACCACTTTTGGAGTGGTGATATGGATGAATCCTGAAGAGAAGAGGTGCTCGTACACCGCCTGCATACAGGCGTTCCTGACCTGGAAGACCGCAGCTACCCGGGGACGCCTTGCGTCCAGGAAGCGGGAATCGAGCCTTGTATCCAGGTCTGCGGGTACTTTCTCCACGACATCGAGGGGAAGCGGGCTCTCTGCGAGGCTCACGATCTCGAACGACTCCGGGACAAGTTCCCTGCCCCCCGGCGCTTTCTCGATTGCCTTCACGGTCCCGCGAACCCTGACCACGGATTCACGAGAGACCTCCCTGACTGCGGAGAGCACAGCCTCCGGGACTTTCTTCTTTGGGACAGTCACCTGGATGATCCCGGTGCGATCCCTGACGAGGAGAAATGAGAGTCCCCCCAGGTCCCGCAACTCGTGGACAAACCCCACTATCTCTGCCCTTTCCACGCCGGGAGTGACCTCCTGTATCGGTATCCGCATATGAAATCCAGTAGCTATGGGATGTGAAGGATAATTGTGTTTTCCTGCACCAAAGGGGATTGCGAAGGATCTGGATGCATGCATTATCCGGTTGGGATCACCTCCCGGACATGTCAGTCAGTCCCGAATATCTCCTGCTGAATAGCCGATTCCATTCCCTGCTGCGCGGCGAGCGCTGCTTTCAGGTGCGCAGGACTCTCCCAGACAAACCAGTCCTGCATTCCCATCATTACCCCCCAGCGTGAGAGTATCTCTCGTGAAAGCGCAAAGATCTCCCTGAAATATTCCTCGTTTAATTCCCTCTCCATGTCCATGGTAATGGTGAGCTTGAGGATGTTCGAGAGCGCATCCCCTACCATCTTGGTATGGTACCATGGGGAACGGCTCCAGCGGTGGCTCATCATCTCTTTGACGTCCAGGTTGCGGAAGCGCTGGAGTTCGGGGATGTTGATGACAGGGTTCAATTTGTACTCGGAGAGCACATATGCAAGCAGCATGTCCCTGGCATAGTACATCCCATTATGCAGGACAAAATAACGCTGGGGCAGGAACTCTTTGACGGGGACCAGGTCGTGCATGTCCCGCATGCTCTCTTTTAAGAGGAAGTATACCTGGGCATTCCTGATCACGGGGTATTTCCTCGAAATGATGAGGTTTGCGAGGAGCGTGAGCGGGAGCTCGGAGAATGCCTCGTGGAAGAGCATGTACAGGAGAAAGACGAGCTGCTTCTTTCTCCAGACGGCAATGTTCCGGGTACCTTCGTCCTTGAGGATGTCAAGGTAGATCTGCTGACAGGCGGGGAGCGCACACTCCTTTGAGAAGGAGATGACCCGAAAATCATTGTTTTTGGCCGCACAGCCCTTTGCCAGGAGTTCCAGGCAGTGGCGGCAGATGGTGTAGTCCTTGAGCATCCCAAGCTGGGAACTCGAGAACGCGATCACATGCTTGCCGGTTCCAAACATGAAGTCATCGATGAGGACTCCCTGGGGAGGCACGTCAGTCCTCCTGACAAGCTGGATCTCGGTCCCGAGGCATCCCTCCGCGAACTCGAGGAGCTCACGCAGGACAGGGGAGAGATTAAACGAGTGGTTCATCCGTCACTTCCAGCGAGAGGGCATGCAGGACCGGGGCGCATCTCAACAGAATGTAACTTCGTCACCGATGAATAATAAACGATACCACGCAGGGCAGTACCAGTGAAAGGTCCATAGGGGTATCGCAGCCAACGGATCGGTCTTCACCCCGGCATTCCCTTGTGACTTCTTGCATGGTTGTTGATGTTGCTGTCTTATTAAAAATATTCAGCAAGGTCAACCGCTTCCATTTTCAACACTTCGTGGGAGTGTTCGGGAATCATCCCTGCTGTGTGTATGTGGGAGTGTTGGAAAGGATGGAGTCCCATTCGCGGGGTCTAGGGAGATGGGAACTCATTAATGAAATTTTTGAGGCGAAGGGTATTGCATCGTGTGGTGAGGGTGGGGGTGAGACCGCCTCCACTAAACCAAGTCATATTCCCCGGTCCCACACCGATCCATGAACGAAAGTTCGAAAGGAAGGAAAAGGCGGGTATTGTTCAGATAAGAACAGATTTCATCGCGAAATCCGGGCATGGAGTTTCCGGAGCGCCGGTTCAACGGTGGGAAGATAAACGTTGAGCACGTTCCACACGAGACCCCAGTCAGGTGAGAAGTAGGGGTGTATCAGCCGTGACCTGAGCCCTTCGAGCTCGTTCCAGGAGATCCCCCTGGATTCCTGCATGCACTGGTCCGAGACCCTTGCCGCTGATTCACCTATGACCTCCAGGCTGCGGACCACTGCACGGCGGAGCGTCTCGTCCTTCTGGAATTCCCGGGCGGACACACCCTTTGTGCGGTGGGAGAGATAGGTGATCTCATCGAGGATCTGGCCGAGGTACACCTTGTCGCGGCTGAGCACCGCAAACTCGGCACCAAGTTCAGGCCTGATATACGAGGCGAGCACGCGGGACAACACAAGGTCAACTCTCCTCCCAAGGAGTTCATCGAGATACAGGGAAAGGCCGATATAATTTGCATAGGTGTCCATCCCTGAATCGAATTCCACCTCAATATCGACATCGCTTTCGGTCCGCTCCTCGCCGCGGGCGACCGAACCGAAGATGCCGATCTTCTTCACTCCGTATAGCCTGCGCATCACTGCGAATTTGGCATTCAGGGCGAGTATCACCTCTTCCCTTGTGGATGGTCTCTCCTGTGGTGGCATCGTGCACCCTTGCCCTCTTTCTCCTCTCTCTTTTGTGTGCCGGGGCCTTATGGGTATCGCCAGAGCACACCGATTGGCAAAGGCCCCCCCGCCCATCGCGGGCCCCTGCCATCACCCCGAAGATTCTTTACCAAGCCCCGCACCCTCATGATCATGCGCACGCGTGATTGGCTGGCATGTGTTTTTATCATTGCAGTGCTGGCATCTGTCTCTGGGGGCTGTCTCATGGCGAAAGGCCCTGAGGGAGAAGTGCCTGCTCACGGGACCTTCTCTGCCCCCCCTACCCCTCGAGTCATGGATGGAGGAGTTGATGCCGGAAAACCCGAAGAGCCTCCCCTGCCTCCGAATCTGGCACATCCCTTCAGGCATCAGGGTGCCTACCGAGCAGGAGACCGTATCCTTCTTAACGGTACGACGATCCTCTCTCCCGGAAACCATATCCTCGTTGAGGTCACGCCTGTCTCGTTTGGCCCGACGAGAAAGAGTGACCCGGTCGCGGTCTCTGGGAGTGCGGGTGTCGTGGCGGTCCTCGCAGGAGAACGCGGGCTTCCGAATACCTGGTCGTACCTGATCGATACCCGCGGATGGGAACCCGACGAGTACCTGGTGAAGGTCCAGGGGATTGAGGTGCCGCTGTCCACCGCAAGCTTCCGCTTCACACTTCTTCCCTGATACCCTTCAGTCAGGTCTCCATTCACCAGGTCCCGGATTTCTTGCCCTTCACGGGCTTCCCCGGCTCCTGGTCAGGTTGAGTGGGTGACTGTGGGATCGTACGGAGCCCTTCGCCCTGCTTTTTCCTTACTTTCTCCAGGGCTTCAAACCCCTCGCGCCTGACAGAAGGGACCGGGTCTGCCAGGAGCCGGGTCAATCCATCGACCGCGGCCGGGTCACCAATCTCCCCGAGCAAAAGAGCCGTCCGCCTGCGGACCTCGGCGTTCTGGTCAGAGAGGAGTTCCAGCAGGGGGCGGGTGGCAGGCTCACCGATGATCCAGAGCGTTTCCATAGTGCAGTTTCGCACTACTACATCGCCTTCGCGGAACGCTGCCACGAGCGGGGTGATGGCGGGATTGCCAAGAAGTGCGAGTGCTCTGACAGCTTCCTGCCGGACATTCCTCTCCCTGTCCCCGAGGATCCCAATGAGGCCGGAGATCGCCCGGGGGTCGCGAATCCTTCCGAGCACACCTGCGGCGCCCTGCCGCACCAGGGGGTCGTCATGGCTGAGTGCTGATATGAGCGGCTCAACTGCGGGGGTGCCGATCGAGGCGAGTGCGAGCGCTGAACGCTGGCGGATCTCGGGCTGCGGGTGCGCGAGTGCCGCAATAAGGGGAGCGATACTTTTGCCCCCCATCGAGCAGAGGGCTTCTGCCGCGGCGATGCGGACGAACCCCGACTCGTCGCCAAGGAGGCTGATCAGCGGGGGAATGGCCTCCTCGACCCCGAGCATCTTCAGCGCGGTTGCAGCCTCCCTCCGCACGCCGGGGTCACTGTCCCTCAACGCCTCAATCAGGGGAGCTGAAGCGGACTGCACCTGCATCTCTCCCAGTATCTCCGCGGCACCGCGCCGTATTGCAGGATTGTCGCGTGAGAGTGCCCGCGTCAGCGACTCCACTGCGGGTCCCCCGATCAGCACACACGCACGCATGGCCTCCTGGCGGACCGACTCGTCTTCGGTTCCCAGCACCTCTATCAGCGGGGGAACGGCAGGGAGCCCGATCCTCGCGAGCGTCTCTCCTGCACCCCTCCTGATGATCCAGTGCTCGTCGTCAAGCGCATTGACGAGCGGGTCTATGAACGCGTCCCCCAGCTCACCTGCCGCCCGGATCGCGTTCCAGCGGGCTTCCACATCACCGTAGGCGAGCGCTTTTCTCACGCTCTCCATGTGCTCCCTCTCCACTTCAACCGCCTGGTGCGTCCCTTCCCCGCCAAGCGCCCCCTTGAGTGATCGAAAGATGCTCATCTGGTCCCGTTCCTCACACCTGTGTCTGACTCGCAGGTAAAAAACTCTTTTCGTTGACTGGGGGCAGCAAAACCGGTTTTCAGCCACCCCTCACGAGAGAGAGTATCCTTTTTGCAAGCGCCTCGTCCACCCCGGGGCGGTTCATCAGCGTATCCATCCTGACCGCACCGCTCACTTCGACCGAATCCAAAGTGTCCTGGATGAAGTGGTCAAGGAACCCGGCGTAGAGTTCCCTCGTTGCAGACGAGTCAGGGGAGAGACCCCGTGCCCGCATCAGGGCTGCGGCCGGGCCGCTCACCGGGGCGTGCCCGATGAAAGGACTCACGGCAACGACCGGGACCCTCTCCAATGCCTCGAGTACACCCCTGCATTCGAGGATGGGAAGGATACTGGTGATTGGGTTGCTCGGGCCGATAATCACCGCCTCGGCAGTAGTGATCGCGGAGATGACACCGGGAGTGGCGACAGGAGGCACAGTCCATCTCCTCCTGACACCATCGATGGGAATCGCGCCCCTGTGCCGGACCCAGTACTCCTGGAAATGAATCTCACACCCCCCAGAGTTGACAACGGTTTCTACGGGAGTGTCGGTCATAGGGAGGATATGAGCCGTGACCCCAAACGCTACGCACAACCGGGCCGTCGCAGCAGTCAGGGTCATCCCTTCCCTGAGGAGTTCTCCCCGAATGAGATGGACAGCCCTATCGCGGTCCCCTATGGCGATGTATTCCCCGCCATCCAATTTCATGAGCTCATTATGGGTGGTGAAGGTATCCCCCTCCTGCCCCCACCACGAGGAGGTGTTGAGGAGACCGGAGAAGAGGTAGATCAGGGTGTCGATGTCGGGCGAAACGAACCCCCCGCTTATCCATACGTCTTCTGCGGTGTTGACGACCACCGAGATCTCATGGTCGGGCAGGGAGCGCCTCATGCCCCGGATCAGCTTGGGGGTCCCGGTACCCCCCGAGAGGAACGTGATCATAGTTCTCTATTATTTATATGAAGGTGAGAAGAGTGTTGTTTCGGATTGGGAATGAAGATCATCAAGGACCCGGTGCACGGCTATGTGGAAGTCCCGGCATCCATGGTCCCCCTCCTTGATTCTGCCCCCGTGCAGCGGCTCCGGTATGTGCGGCAACTCGGGTTCTCGTACCTTGTCTACCCCGGCGCCCACCATACCCGGTTTGAGCACTCACTCGGGACGATGCACCTTGCGGGAGTGATGGCCCGACAGCTTGGTCTTGACGAGAAGGAGCGCCTCGTCGTCGCATCGGCGGGGCTTCTCCATGATGTGGGGCATGGGCCATTCTCTCATGCAATCGAGCCGCTCTCAGAGGAGTTTGCGGGGAAGAACCACCAGGATGTCGGGGCACTCCTTGAACAGCCCGGGACCGCGAAGATCCTGGATGAAATGGGGGTCGACACCGGTGCGGTGATCTCCATGATCCGTGGAGAACACCCTCTCTCGGGGATCATCCACGGGGAGCTCGATGTGGACCGCATGGACTACCTGCTGCGCGATGCCCATTACACCGGCGCGCCATACGGCACCGTCGACGCTCACCGTCTCATCCGGAGCACCACCCTTGTCGATGGAAGAGTGGTCCTTGAAGAATCGGGGGTCAATGCGGCCGAGTCGCTCCTTATCGCACGCACACTTATGCGGCCCGCGGTGTACTTCCACCACGTGAGCCGGATCGCGGAGATGATGTTCCAGGCTGCAGTGATGGCGCACGTCGGTGAACAGGCAGCAGACGGGCTTTCCGCGCTCCTCCTGGAGGACGATTCTGCCTGCTTGCACGCCCTCCTCACCTCCCCTTCGCCGGTCGCGCGGGACCTCTCCCTCCGGATATACCAGCGCAGGCTCTATAAGCGGGCGCTATACCTGAGTCGCGAACAGGTGAATGCGGCGCGGATGGCCCAGTTCTGTTCACATCAAAAGAGGGTGGCGCTCGCTGGCAGGATCGCTGCCATTGCGGGAGTGCTTCCCCACGAAGTGCTGTTAGACATTCCACCATTCCCGGGGGACATGTCGCTCCATGTCCAGGTGAAGAACCGGCACCGTGCAGTCGGGCTATCTGAGCTCTCTCCCCTGCTGCATACTCTCAACGATACCAGGAGGGGCCAATGGAGGCTCGGCGTGTATACTCCTTCCAGGTACAGGGAGTGTGTGGCCGATGTGGCAGCGGACATGCTCAATGTCAAGCCCGAGACCACCCAGGAGCACCTCTTCGGGTGATTACCCCCGGTGCAATCGCGGGCGAAAAAGAATCTTTATGAACGCCTGCCACCAAGAGAGTGCGAGGGGGTCCAAATGATCGAATACTGGATCGTCGTCACCACTGGCGTAGTTGCATTTGCCTTTGTCTTCTGCGGGGCGTATCTGTACAGAGATTATCGGGCACGGGAGTTCGTGAACAACAGGGTGAAACTGAAGGTGTACGAGTCGCTCCTCCAGGCAGTGACGGAGATAAACGTCGCCGCCGGCGATGCATACTCGCTTGACCGTGCAAAACGGCACCTCGCGTTCACGCTCAACCAAGTCAACCTTGTGGCTGGCCCCCAGGTGCTCCTCCACGTCAACGAACTCCTGGATTTCCTGAACGAGACCCGTGAAGGGGATTATGATGTCCTCAAGGAGAAGAATATCCTGAACTCAATTGTGAAGGCGGCAAGAAGGGAACTGGACCCCGCAAGTGCACGAGTCCTCGAGGAGTCCCAGTTCAGGTTCCGTTTCTATAATCCGCCCCGCCAATAAGTCTTACCCTTTTTTTTTTGGAATTTTTCGTTCCGTGAGCAATTATCCTCGCCTGCGAGCTTGTAGATTTATCAGAGAGCAGCTCACACGTTATCCCATGGGTGGGAGGCAAGACTGCAATGCGTGAATTCATCGAACAGATGCGCGAGCATTCGATGGTCGTTGACGTGGACAATAGGCCTTCGGACGAGTTTGGTGCACCGAAGATGGCGAGCAGGACAGACTCCCTCATCTTCTTCCATGATCTTCCCGAAGGCCGCTGCGTCATGAATGTCACGGCCACAAGAAAGGCGCTCTCCCTTGCGCTCGGCGTTGGAGAAGGCGAGATTGGGATGCGCCTCTCGAAGTCTTCGTATGAGGGAAGCGTGGTCCGGGAGGGCAATCTGCCCATGGCTCCGGCGGACCTCTCTTGTATCCCCGTGATGAAGTTCTTTCCCGGCGATGCCGGGAAGTACCTCACCGCAGGCATCGTCTTCTCCCGGTACCAGGGGGTGGAGAATGCGTCCATCCACAGGATGCTCGTCCTTGACCGGGACAGGGTGGCGGCAAGGCTCGTCGAGGGGAGGCACACCTACATGCTCCACAGGGAAGCGCTTGCCCGGGGTGAGGAGCTTCCAGTGGCCGTTGCTATCGGGGTCCACCCTGCAGTGACCTTTGCCAGCTGCTCCCGGGTCCCAAAGGGAAAAGAGCTGCCTTTTGCCGCTGAGTTGCTCGGGGGCGAGGTCCGGGTCCACCAGTGCCGTAACGGGGTGCTGGTCCCCGACGCGGAGATCGTGCTCGAGGGCTACATCGGGAGCGACACGGCACGTGAGGGGCCGTTCGTTGACATCACCGGCACCTATGACAGTGTTCGCACGCAGCCGGTGATTCGGTTTACCGGGATGCATACCAGGAAAGACTGTATCTACCACAGCATCCTCCCGGGCGGAAACGAGCACCGGCTCCTCATGGGTGTCCCTTACGAGCCAATCATATTCCGGGCGGTATCGGCAGTTACCGAGGCAAGGAACGTGGTGCTGACTACCGGGGGATGCGGCTATTTCCACGCGGTGATACAGATCAGGAAGAGTACCCAGGGGGACGCCAAGAACGCCATCATGGCAGCGTTTGCCGCGCACACCTCACTCAAGCACGTGGTCGTGGTAGACGAGGACATAGACCCTGCCGACCCACACGAGGTAGAGTTTGCCCTGGCGACGAGGGTCCGCGGGGACCAGGACATCATGGTGGTCACCGGGGTGAGGGGGTCGTCGCTCGATCCCTGCAGGGTAGGCGACGGTACCAACGTGAAGGTGGGTGTCGACGCAACGATGGTCCTCGGCAGGGAGGCCGAGTTCCAGCGTGCGGGCTGGCAGGAAGGGTCATGATCCTCTCGCCTGACGAGGAGGCCGTCCTCGCCGGGGAGGAGGGCGAGACGAGGGCCAGGATGCTCGAGATCCTGGTGGCGCTCGGCAAGGTATACGGGGCAGAACGGCTTATTCCCATCGTCAGCGCCCAGGTGAGCGGGGCCTCCTACAAGACAATCGGCCGCTGGGGCCTTGACTGGCTCCAGAGGCTCGATGCCAGGGTCTCTGTGCCGACGGTTCTTAACCCGGTGGGCATGGACCGTTCCCGCTGGCAGGAGATGGGCATAACCCCCGAATTCGCACAGGTGCAGGAGAAGGTACTGGATGCCTACCGGCGCCTTGGCGTGACCATGGAGTGCACGTGCACGCCGTATTACCTGTATTCGACCCGGTACGGCGATCACCTGGCCTGGTCCGAGTCCTCGGCGGTCGTGTATGCAAACTCAGTGATCGGGGCGAGGACGAACCGTGAAGGGGGGCCAAGCGCCCTTGCTGCGGCGATCATCGGAAAGACGCCGGAATACGGGCTCCACCTGGTCGCAGCGAGGAGACCCCAGGTGGTGATTCGCGTGGAAGATGGAGATCGCCTCTCCGATGCCGCACACCTCGGTGCACTCGGATACCTTGCCGGGAGACTTGTAGGCAGCCGCATCCCCCTGATCGAGGGTATACGGCCGAAGAAGGACCTCCTGAAAGCGCTCGGGGCCGCGATGGCAGCATCCGGCGCAGTGGCCCTCTTCCACGTCAAGGATATCACGCCCGAGGCGAGGATCTTCTCCTACCCTACAGGAGGGCTGGAGGTGATCTCCCTCGGATTCGATGAGGTATCGGCCGCCATGGAAGAGATCCCCGTGGACGCGGTCGCCCTTGGATGCCCCCACTGCTCGCCGGACGAGCTCTCACGCATCGCGGAGCTCCTTGCCGGAAAAAAGGTTCGGATCCCGGTCTTTGTCTTTGCGTCAAGGGACGTTGCGTCCCGTCACCCCGAAGAGGTCGCTGCCATCGAAGAGAGCGGGGCACACGTATTTGCCGACACCTGCATGGTGGTATCTCCTGCGATGGAGCGGTTCTCGGCAATTATGGTCAACTCGGGGAAGGCGTATGCCTACATCCCGAACATGTGCGGTGCAGCGGTCCGCCTGGGGACCACTGAAGAATGTATCGGGGTGGCGACCGAAGCCGGGGCGGAGAGTCCCCGGTAACCGCGCAGGTTCAAAAAGACCGTTAAAACTCCCCCCCGGTGGATTTATCAACGATTTCATGCAAATACCCAGATGAATGGCATTTTCTGACCTGCACCTGAACAGGATGGACCGCTATAAGCTGGCAATCCTCCTCTCTCTTGTCGCTCTGTCGGTGGCACTCGAGGCAGTCGTGCACCACGCGATGGGGATAGAAGTGGTATATTCCCATTTCTTCTATATCCCCGTGGTCCTGGGTGCGGTCTGGTACGGGAAGAGAGGGGTGCTGGGGGCGGTCTTCCTCGCGGCAGTATATGTCGGTGACTATTTTCTCATCGGTGGAGCCGTCCCAGTCGACGCGTGGATCCGCGCCTTGATGTTCGTGGTCGTCGCCGTTGTTATCGGCACCGTGATGGACTATGTACACAGGGAACAGGAGCAGGTGATGACCCAGATGGCCAATGCTGCACTGAGGGAAGGCACCTCGGGACGGTTCAGGGGCAACCTTGATGAATGGAAGGCGAAGTTACGATCTTCGGTCAACGTGAAGAGGCTCAAAGATGAGAAGGATGCCCGGGGGCTCATCGAGGCCCTCAGACACAGGGACCCCGCGGTCCAGTACGAAGCCGCCGAGGCCCTGGGGGTATTGAGGGAGCCCACGGCGGTCACACCCCTCATGGCCGCGCTCACAGGCGACCGCTATTCTGGGGTGAGGTGGAAGGCAGCCGAGGCCCTTGCCCGGATCGGCAGTCCCGCCGTTGAGCCGCTCATCGGGGCGCTCGGAAACCCTGACGAGGACGTGAGGTGGAAGGCGGCGATCGCGCTTGGCGAGATCGGTGACCCCCGTGCCATCCCCCCGCTGATCGCGCTCCTCGAGGACCATGACCGGTTCGTCCAGAGCAGGGCAGCGTTTGCACTGGGCCAGTTCGGCAATACTGCCCTCTCCCCCCTTCTTATAGTCTTGCAGGGGGGAAGCCCTGCTGCACGGCGCGGAGCCGCGATCGCGCTCGGGAAGATAGGCGGGTCGGAAGTGATGGATCCCCTTCTCACCGCGCTCTCGGACCCCGATGAAGCAGTCCGCGCCTCCGTTCTCGATTCCCTCGGGTGCCTCGGCGAAGGAGTGCATGCACGACTGCTTGCGTATCTCGGCGCAGCCTCCCCAGATGAGAGGAGCCGCGTCTTCCAGGCCCTCCGGGAAGCGACCAGCCCTAGGTTTGCGGAGGGTTTTTTCCCTGTCCTCTCATTGGCAGATGACGAAACAAGGGAAGTGATCCTCTCCCTTGCCCGGAAGAGAGGGGAGAAGCAGACAGAACTCAAAGAAAGTGGCGACTGTCAATAAAACCCCCGCACTGCACGTGGTTTTTCCCCCGGTCAAGTATATGTGGTGGGAGTTCCATCTCTTCCTGTGTTTGGAATATACAAGATCCCTTTCCAGACAGACGCGGCTGGGATCACCGTATCGGTTGAGGTCGAGGGTGAAACATCCACTTACAGGAGGGTTGCCCCTCGGGAGACGCTCACGAAGCGGCTTGGGTACCGCGAAGGGAGGGTGATCATCAACCCCGTCGAGCCCGTCAACCTGCCTTCAGAAGTGACGGGGATGATCGAATTTCACTTCACGCCCGTCACCCTCAGGCCGAGCTCCAGGATCCTGATCTGCCTGAAATTCCCAGTTGAGATCGGGGTGTTTGTCGGAGCTGATGAAAATTATACGCTCCTTGACGTCTTCTCCCTTGCCCGGCCCAAGTACTCCCTCTACGGCACCCCGGAGAACGGGTTCATCACCAGGCACGTTGAGTGCGAGGTATTTGAATCCGCGCCTCCCACGGACCCTCTCAAGGAAGGAGTGCTCTTCCTCGCCGTCAGGAACTCCGGGAGGGACTGGGTGGAGGTCTCGCGTGCCGTCTTTGACGTCTCCGCACTCAGGATCTTCCACGGAAGGACGGTTGCAATCTCCGGAGAGATGGAGGTCTTCTCGCGCCTCGTGGCCGAGACGAGGGTCCTCGACCTGCCCCCCGAGGAGGGGATGAAGCAGTCGCTGCGCGTGTTTCCCACAAAAAGGCTGCTTATCCCTGAAAAACAGCCGTTCATGATGGAATACGGCGTAGGAGAGTGAACGGAATGGCGTTCGAATCCCTCAAGATCGAAATCATAGGAAATGTCACCCTGTTTGACCTGATCGTATTCGCCATCTCAGTGCTGGCAGCGGCGATCATTGCAAAAGTCGTTGCCATTTACCTCAAGAAGTCACTGAGCGACCGGATCCCGCCAAAAGAGATGGACTTCCTGATCAGGGTAATCCAGGCCGCGATCATCATTGTCGGGATATACCTCGCCCTCCCGAGTTTTGACATCAATCTTGCGGACATGCTGGTGGTAGGGGGTACGATGGGGCTGGTGATTGCGTTTGCAAGCCAGAGGATCGTCTCGAACTTCGGTTCGGGCCTCTTTCTCATCGCGGAGCGGCCGATGAAACCTGGGGACAGTGTCAATATCGGGGCGGTGAGCGGAACAGTCGAGGAGATACGTGTCCTCTCCACCATCATCAAGACGCATGAAGGGGTGTATGTAAGGGTCCCGAACGAGAAGATCTTCACTTCTGAGATCACCAATTTCGTCGCCAATGTGGCCAGGAGGTTCGAGTACACCATTGGGATAAGCTACCAGTCCGACGCCGCGAAGGCAATCCGTATCATCAAGAGTCTCCTTGATGACCATCCATTTGTCCTCAGACACCCGGCGCCGAGCGTCTTTGTAGACACGCTCTCGGACTCGAGCGTGAACCTCAGGGTCTTCATCTGGGCTCCCTCCCGGGTATGGTGGTCAGTGAGGACCGAGATGCTCTGGGCGATCAAGAAAGCGCTCGATGCAGAAGGGATCGAGATCCCATTCCCCCAGCGGGTGATCACGTTTGCCAGGGATAAGGAAGGACCCTCCTGTTCCGGTACACAGGGAGATGGTGCTGCCTATGGAAGACCCTGAATTGGAGAACCTTGCCGCGACCCTCGTCCATGGAGATCTGTCCGCTCGACGCGAAGCAGTCAGACAGCTTGCCGGAGAGGGGGAGAAGGCCATTCCCCGGCTCATCTCGCTCCTCCAGGAACCGGTAGAGAACGACGTGCGGTGGTATGCCGCAGTCGCCCTGGTCAGGATCGGCCCGCAGGTAATTGGCCCGCTTCTTGATGCAATCTCCAAAAACCCGGATCCCGGTTTCTGCCGGTATGCCGCCGCTACGCTCGGGCACCTCGGGGAGCAGGCGGTGGCACCAATCCTCGCAGCCATGCGGGATGCGGATCCAAGGACCCGGGGTTTCCTCGCGCAGGCCCTGTGCAGGATAGGGGAACCGGCAATCCCCGCGATCAGAGAGATGCTCGGGTCAGACGAGCCGGTGCTGCGTGAGTGTGCCACGCTCACCCTGTGGCAGATGGGCGAGGTGGGGCTGGAGTCGCTACTCTCGTCGATGGATGAAAAGGCATAACAATTATTTGCGCACTCTCTCTCCCTCTCTCAATGGGGACGATCGGGGAGTCAGCGCATGGGAGAGATTCCAAAGCCAACTGATAAGTTACTGACGCGGCAAGAGAGATGGTGATGATGCAGTGCTCTCCGGCAATCGAACGCTACCTCGCCGGGCTGCAGGAAGGGCTGAACGCGGCCATGGCAGTTGCGGAGCGGGCAAGGGCCGCGGGGATCGACCCCCGCACGGTCGTCGAGATACCTGTGGCAAGTGACCTCGCGGACCGTGTGGAGGCCCTCCTTGGGATCAGGGGCCTGGCCGCGAGGATACGCGAGATGGAGGGCCAGATGTCAAGGGAGGAGGTGGCCCTCCACATCGGCGGGGACTTTGTGCAGCGCAGGTTCGGGGAGAAGAGCGAAGAGGAGATCCTCGACCATGCCATACGCACCGCCATGGCAGTCCTCACAGAGGGAGTGGTCGCGGCACCGACGGAAGGCATCGCCAAGGTGGGCATTGGGCGAAATGACGACGGGAGCCGGTACCTGAAGATCTATTACGCAGGACCGATCAGGAGCGCAGGGGGGACCGCTCAGGCCCTCTCGGTGCTGGTGGGGGATTCTGTCAGGCGAGCGCTCGGGATGAACCGCTATATCCCCCGCCCCGAGGAAGTGGAGCGCTACATCGAGGAGATCCGCCAGTATAACTCCATCATGAACCTCCAGTACCTCCCCTCTGAGCGCGAGATCAGGTTGATCGTCCAGAACTGCCCGGTCTGTATTGACGGTGAAGGAACGGAGCAGGAGGAGGTCAGCGGGTACCGGAACCTCGAGCGGGTGGAGACGAACACCGTGAGGGGTGGGATGGCCCTCGTGCTTGCAGAAGGCCTTGCACTCAAGGCACCGAAGGTCCAGAAGAATGTACGGGCGCTCTCGCTGGACGGATGGGAGTGGCTGGACGAACTGATCGGAGGGGCCTCGAAGGGGGGCGACGGGGATGATGCTCCAGGTATCAGGCCAAAAGACAAGTACCTGCGGGACCTCATCGGGGGCCGCCCGGTCTTCTCCTACCCGATGAGGAAAGGGGGGTTCAGGCTCCGGTACGGACGCTCCCGGAACACGGGCTTTGCTGCGGCGGGGCTTAACCCTGCGACCATGCACATCCTTGGGGACTTCCTGGCAGTAGGTACCCAGATGAAGGTGGAGCGGCCGGGCAAGGCCGCCGGGATCGTCCCGGTGGACACCATCCAGGGACCGACGGTCAGGCTGAAATGCGGAGACGTGCTCAGGATCGATGATGCGGCGCAGGCAAGAGCGCTCAGCCAGGAAGTCGAGCGGATCCTCGATGTCGGGGAGATCCTGATCGGGTACGGCGAATTCCTGGAGAACAACCACCCCCTGGTCCCGCCTGCCTACTGCCACGAGTGGTGGTGCCTGGAAGGCGGGTCGGTGCGTCCCGAGAATGAAGAGGAGGCAATCGCCCTCTGCTTCGAGGGAGCATTCCTCCATCCAGACTTCACGTGGCTCTGGGATGACCTCTCATGCGAAGAGATCGCAGAACTTGCGGACTCCGTAGCGCGATATGGGGAATTCAAGCACGGGATCCTTGTCCTGCCCCAGGAGGGGCGCATCAAGGAGATGCTCGAGGTGATCCTTCTCCCCCACCGCGTAAGGGAGGGGCTCATATGCATAAGCGAATACTATGTCTTTCTCGCCTGCCTTGGTCTTGACCTGAAGCTGAAGAAGCGAACCGCGTGGGAGGGGGCTCCCATGGACGACCCCCTCTCCCTCGTCAGCCACCTCTCGGGGTTCCGGATTCGTTCCAGGGGGGGCACCCGCATCGGGGGCCGCATGGGCCGCCCCGGAAAATCGAAGCCCCGGAAGATGAACCCTCCGCCCCACTCGCTCTTTCCCCTCGGTGAGGCAGGAGGCAGCAGACGGTCATTCCAGGAAGCATCGAACCACGCCCCACAGCCGAACATGGATGGCGGGGTGATTACCATCGAGACCGGGAGGAGGAGATGCCCCTCCTGCGGGACGGAGACGTTCCGTAACCGGTGCGAGTGCGGGGCTCACACCGATCCGGTCTACAGCTGCCCCCGATGCAAGCGGGAGCACGAAGGCCTCGAGTGCCCGAACTGCCACACGCCACTTGTCTGCTCATTGGTCACGAGCCTCAACGTGAAGCAGGAGTATGCGACGGCGATGGAGCGCCTCGGCATCAGGGAGAGCAGTATCTCGCTCGTGAAAGGAGTAAAGGGGCTCATCTCCCGGGAGCGGACGGTGGAGCCGATGGAGAAGGGGATCCTCAGGGCGGCGCGGGACCTCTTTGTCTTCAAGGATGGGACAATCCGGTACGATATGATCGACCTCCCCCTCACCCACATCCGTCCCGGCGAGGTAGGAGTCTCCCCGGAAAAGCTCCGGGAGCTCGGGTACACGGAGGATATCCGGGGAGATGCGCTCTACGATCCGTCCCAGGTAGTGGAACTCAAGGCCCAGGACATACTGGTCTCTGAATCGTGCGCGGAGTACATGGTGAAGGTGGCGCAGTTCCTTGACGAGCTCCTTGAGAAGTGCTATGGCCTGCCCCCCTTTTACCGGGTGCAGACGAGGGACGACCTCCTTGGCCACCTGGTAATCGGCCTTGCACCCCACACCAGTGCTGGCGTACTCGCGAGGATCGTCGGGTTCTCCCGTGCGAACGTCGGGTATGCCCACCCCTTCTTCCACGCAGCCAAGCGGCGGAACTGCTTCTTTGGAGACACCATGATCGAGACCTTCGATGGGAGGGAGTGGTGCACGAGGCCGATACGGCAGATAGTATCAGAGAACTTCGACCTTTCCCGGCCGGGGATCGACCGGCTCGGGACATATTACTCGGACCCGGCTTCCACTCTCCTGGTGCGCACCGTTGACCGTGAGGGCAGGCCCCACCTTCGGCGTGTAACGACGGTCTCCATCCACAGGTCTCCTGAAGCCCTGATCCGGTTCGAGACCCGCGGCGGCAGGGAGATCGCGGTTACCCCTGATCACGCGATGCTCGTCTGGGACACCTGTTCGCTCCGGAAGATCCGGGCGGTCGAAGTGGAGGAGGGGGACCCGGTCCCGGTAATGGTAGGAATGAACGTCCTTTCCGATCACATCATCCGCCGCGAAGTCGTCCCCTCACCTGACACGCGAGTATTCTGCCTGACCGTGGCAGACGACCACACGGTGCTCGCAAACGGAATCTTTACCGGCCAGTGCGACGGCGACGAGGACTGCATCATGCTCCTTCTTGACGGGCTGATCAACTTCTCGCGCTCGTTTTTACCCGAGACCCGCGGCGGCTCAATGGACGCACCCCTCGTCCTGACCACCAGGATCGATCCTGCCGAGATCGACAAGGAGAGCCACAACCTCGACGTGGGGCCTTGCTACCCCCTCGAGTTCTACCTGGCTTCCCTTAAATATGCCCATCCAAAAGAAGTGGAGGGGCTTGTGGACAGGGTGGGGAGGCGCCTTGGGACCCCCGCACAGATCGAGGGATTCTTGTTCACGCACGACACGACCGACATCTCGGCGGGACCCCTTGAGTCCATGTATACCCAGCTCAAGAGCATGATAGACAAGCTCGATGCAGAACTTAACCTTGCGACGAAGATCCGCGCCGTTGACGAGGATGATGTGGCAGAACGGGTGCTGACCACCCATTTCATCCGCGACCTCCAGGGAAACCTCTCTGCCTTTTCCAAGCAGAAGTTCAGGTGCGTGAAATGCAACACGAGCTATCGCCGGATGCCGCTTGCGGGCAGGTGCAACCGGTGCGGTGGCAACATCATCCCCACGGTCCACGAGGGATCTGTGAAGAAGTACCTGGAGATGTCGCGGGATATCTGCAGGAAGTACCGGGTATCGGAGTATACCCGCCAGCGGGTCCAGGTCCTCGATATGGCGATCGAGTCGACATTTGGCCAGGAGAAGAGCCAGCAGATGGGCCTCGCGGACTTCATGTAGGCGAAAACGGGCATATAAGGCCAAAGGTACGTGTTTCATACCGGAAGAACGACACTCCTGGCAATGTATGGCCTTTTCCGCCTCCACGAAGGGTTCCCGGCCCTTTCACGCAGGTCGATTCCCGGGACCTCGTCTATGCCAGGGACGCGAAGGACGCGATCTGTACGGGTACTAGCCCCCTTACTGGATCAAACTCAAAATAACGCAAAATTATATCTCAATTAACATTTGGGCACATATTTTTCAATCCCGGATAAAAGTACACTTGGAAAAACTTCAAAATACAAAAATAACC
>Ga0116186_1001923_pt1 | contig 19643 bp, 18 predicted proteins | sample AD_JPNNA4_MetaG_FD_89806 | JGI IMG/M metagenome (GOLD analysis project Ga0116186, IMG submission 89806) | Active sludge microbial communities of municipal wastewater-treating anaerobic digesters from Japan - AD_JPNNA4_MetaG | ecosystem: Engineered > Bioreactor > Anaerobic > Digestate | place...
CGATCGTTCAGCCCCTGCGGGATGCGCCGCATCAGCTCGTGCACGAGCTCCTCGGCGCGCGGTCGCACGTCACCGGCGTCGAGCCCGGTGAGCGCCAGCCGCACGCCGCAGTTGATGTCGAAACCGACGCCGCCCGGCGAGACGACGCCGTCGTCGGCGCGCAGGGCGGCCACGCCGCCGATTGGGAACCCGTAGCCCCAGTGGATGTCGGGCATCGCCAGGCTCGCGCCGACGATGCCGGGCAGCGTGGCGACGTCGGCGACCTGCTGCAGCGCCTCCTCGTGCCCGGCCTGCTCGAACAGGCTCTCGGCAGCGTAGATCCGGCCGGGCACGCGCATCGCGCCCTCGGGTTCGATCACGTAGGTGTGCTCTGCCGCACGCTCGACCCGGACCATCCGCTTCGCCTCCTCCCGGGGTGCCCGACCTGCCGCACGCTGCGCCGCAAGGGCCTCACACGTCGAGGATGACGAACCCCTCCCAGCCGTCGGGCCCCTCGCGAACCGACAGGTCGCACAAGGTGGCCGCTTTCACGCCGCCGCACACCGCGTGGCGCGCGGGGTCGAGATGCTCACCCGAGGCGCGCGCCACCAGGTGCGTCTCGTCCAGCTCGCTGAAAGTGAAATCCGTGAACAGGGCGCCCGTGGCCTCGAACTGGTAGATGAGCTCGTCGATCCATGCCGCGAGGAGCAGCTCACGGTCGTCGGCCTCGACACGGATCTCGACGGTCTCGACCTGCTCGATGGTGCGCGGGTCGCAGATCAGGGAGAAGAGGGCCTTCCCGGCCTCGGCGAAGACGCCCTCGCACGTCGGCGCCCAGACCCGCAGACCGACGTCCGCGGTATGGTCGACGAGCTCGTATCCCTGCTTCGCGGGCATGGCGGGACTGTACCCGCCGCAACGATGCTCAACCGCGGACGACCGTGGCTCCGGCCGCCGACGCCGTGAGGCCGAGGGGCCGCGCCGCGACGCCCTCGGCGGCGAAGGCATCGGACATCGCCCGCGCCACCGAACCGGCGTCGCTCGCCAGGCTGACGAAGGCGATCAGGCTCGGACCCGAACCCGAGATCGCCACCGCCGCCGCACCGGCCCTCTGCGCCGCCAGCCACGCGGCGCGACCCCCGGGGATCAGGGCAAGGCGGTTGGCCTGATGCAGACGGTCGTCCATGACCTGCCCGAGGAGTTCGAAGTCGCCGGTGCGGAGCGCCTCGACGACGAGCGGTGTCCGCCCCAGGTTGAACACGGCGTCCGTCATCGCCACCTCGGTCGGCAACCCGGCCCGTGCCGTCCGCGTCGAGAAGGACAGGTCGGGCACGGCGAGCGCGACGTGCACGTCCGGGACGAGGATCTTCTTCGTCAGCAGGCGGTCGCCCTTGCGCACGACGATCGTCAGGCCGCCGAACAGGGCCGCGGCGACGTTGTCGGGGTGGCCCTCGAAGTCGGCGGCCATCTCGAGCAGCTTGTCGCGCCCGAACGGGCGCCCGAGCAGCTCGTTGGCGCCAAGCAGGCCGGCGACGACGGCGGTCGAGCTCGAGCCGAGACCGGAGGCGAGCGGCACGCTCACCCGGCAGTCGATGCGGAGGCCGGCCGGCGGAGCCTTGCCGGCCTCCGCGAACACGCGCAACGCGGCCTGCGCCGTCAGGTTCTCGGCGTCTCGCGGCAGCCGGTCGGCGCCCTCGCCGTGCACGTCGACGACGACGCCTTCCCCGCCGAGCACGAAGCGGGCCTCGTTCCACAGGTCGAGGGCGAGGCCCAGGCAGTCGAACCCGGGACCCAGGTTGCCCGTCGTCGCCGGCACACGCACCGCGCAGCTCTGCAGACCTTCGTTCATGGTCGCTCCTCCACCGCCGCGCTCACGTCGAGGCCGCGGCCGTGACCGGACGCAGAGCTCATGCCTCTTCGCCCCTCTCCGCCTCGGGGCGATCCGGTCCGCCGCCAAGGTCTCCGGCAGTCGGGCGACGCCGCACCCGTCGCACCAAGAGCCACACGACGGTCACGACGATCGCCGCCGCCACGGCGTAGTCGGCATAGTGCAGCCAGCCGCGGATGTCCTCCCAGTTGTCCCCGAGCTGGACTCCGATCCAGGTGAGGAACGCCACCCAGGGGACACATCCCAGCACGGTGTACAGGATGAACCTCCAGAACGGCATGCGCCCCATGCCGGCGGGCAGCGATATGAAGGTGCGTACGATGGGGAGCACGCGGCTGAAGAAGACCGTCGCCGTGCCCCACTTGGCGAACCACTCTTCCGCCATCTCGAGGTGGTGGTGCCGCAGGAGCACGTACCTGCCCCAGCGGTCGATGAACGGACGGCCGCCGTACAATCCGGCCCAGTAGGCCAGGCACGAGCCCGCGACGTTGCCGGCCACGCCGACCACGACGGCGCCCCAGAACGTCATGCGACCGTCGCTCACGGCGAACCCCGCGAACGGCATGATCGCCTCGCTCGGCACCGGGATGCAGGCGCTTTCCAGCAGCATGAGGACGAACACGCCCGGCAGCCCCCAGGCGCCGATCAGGCCGGTCGCCCACTGCACCACGATGTCGATCACGCTCTGCATGAGCGCTAAGCGTACCGCACGGGCGCAGCCGGGCCACACCGCGACGACCGTCGGTGGCCGCTCCAGCCTGACTCCGGTGCGAGCGATAACGCGCTGCCCGCCAAGCGCGACGCGACGTCAGACAGTCACCCGAGCTTGCTCCGGCGCGCCAACCCGCGGTCTCCGGCGGCTGATGGGCCGCAGGGCGTGCGCCTGAGTCGACAGACCAAGTCGACGGAATGCCGACCCGGGCGCACGCCCGAGGACTCACTCCTCAATGCCGAGCTTCCTGCGACGAAGGAAGACCACGATGGCGACCACGACGAGCACGGCCACCACCAGGATGATGAGAGCGATGAGACTCATGTTCGATTCGCTCTGCGTTGTGCTCGTCTCCAGCGGCCGCAAGTCCAGATAGCGGTTGATGCTGTAAGTGGCGATTGGAGCATCATGACCGTTGTTGGCTTCGGGCCAGCCCGTCCAGCGGTCGGTACTGAACGCCTCAAGATAGTACGGATGCGTCAGCACGATCCAGGGAGACTGCTGATACATGATCTGTTGCAGCTTGTCGATGAGCGGTTTACGAGCGTGAGGATCGATGGTCGTGAGCATCTGGCTGACGACCTTGTCGTACTCGGCGTGCGACCAACCCGGCTCGTTGAAGACACCGATGCCGGACGTCGTGAAGAAGCTCATCGTAATCGTGGGGTCGACCGAGCCCATCCAATTGTTGAGTTCGAGATCGAAATCGGGCGCGTACTGGTCGCCCTTGAAGTTCCATACGGCCCCTGATAGCGCGGCCGCGCCAAGCACTTGAAGGTCGGTGTCGATGCCGAGTTCCTCGAGCCAGCCACACAGTAGTCGCGCCTCAGTTTGCGCCGCCGGTTGGTCCGTCTGTGCAAAGACTCGCAACTTGATGGGCTTGTGCTGCTTGTCAAGCCGCTTCCCGGTAACATCCTTGCGATAGCCTGCTTGCGTCAGCAGCTGGTCGGCGCGGGAGAAATCGAGCCGGTAGGCCTGCTCTGCCGTCGGCTCCCAGTGGAAGTCGGGGTCGTTCCACTGCTTCGGCGGCACGATAGTGTACCCGGGCTCTGCAAGGCCGCGATAAGCGATGTCGCACAGTTTCTCTCGGTCTATCGCGTAGTTCAGAGCGTTGCGGAAGCGCCAGTCTCGGAGGGCGGGGTGACCCGTAGAGAGTTTGCTGTCGGAACAGTTGAAACACACATAGTCCCAGTTGTAATAGACGAAAGGCCATGTCTGAACACCGGGTGTCTCACTCAAGCGATGGAACTCATTCGCCTCGACACCGACAGCCACGTCAACCGAGCCGAGTTTGAGGTCTTCCACGAGCGTATTGGCGTTCTTGTAGAAGGACCACACGATCTCGCTAATCGTCGGCTTCTTACCCCAATAGTAGGGGTTCCGTTTGAAACGCAGGTAGCTGCCGTGCTTCCACTCCACAATCTTGAAGGGACCGCTTCCCACGATCGGCGGCTCATTGGCGAACCTTGTCGCGGCCTCCGCGGGTGTCAGCTTCTCCCAGACATGCTTGGGCAGGATGGGGACGTACAGCCGCGGCAGGTCGGCTTTGGGTCGCGAGCAGGTGATCCGCACCGTGTGAGCGTCAACCGCCTCAACATCTTCCACGAAGGTAAGACGGCTCGGCGCCTGATCCAGAGTCAAGTTGAATGTGAATGCGACGTCGTCAGCCGTCACAGGCTGACCATCGTCCCACCTCGCGTTGTCACGCAGACGGTACGTCCAGACCTTGCCGTCCGCCGAGATGCCGCCGTTCTCCTGACTGGGAAGCTCGGTGGCGAGCCCTGGCACAGCTTTCGATTCCTCCCCGTACCCGAGCAGAAAGTCGTAAGTGAGCGGCCACACGTAGTAGCTGGCGTTCGAATACGCGGTGAACCAGTTCAAGCCGTCCGGCTCCTCGAGCGATCCGATGCGGAGTACGACCTTGCCGTTGGACGCGGAGGGCGACGGGCTTGACGCGCCGGCGATACCCGCGCCGCTCAGCACGACCACGCATGCCACGATCAACGCTGTCACCACGCTAACGACCCGCACGCTGAATACGCGCGCTCGCCGCCCTGCGCCCGATGGCTCTGATGTTCCACTCGACTGCTTCACGATGACCTCCCCCTGTCGGTTTCGCTCTCGCATTCGGCAAGCCGTGCCAGCTCACCTGACTGGTCGCCGCCACGCAACGCCCGCACCATGGAGCGCCGACCCGGTGGTCGAGGCGCGCAGCGACCGCGCCATCCTGGAATCACAGAGCAGACTATTGCAGATGGTGCATACGCAGTCAAGACCGGCCGGTCTCAACGGCCGGCCACGCTGGAACTCATCCCAGTGGTCTTGACTACGTATGTGTTGGCTGAGATGATGCCGACGTGTGCAAGCGAGCGTCAAGACGGTTGCCGCGACAGTTCGCGGGCGAAGTCGCTTCCGTGCTGCAGACTGGTGCCGAACTCGGTGAGGGCCCAGTATGGGATGCAAGAGACTCGCTGCTCCTGTGGGTCGACCTCCACAAAGGCAGGTTCCATCGTTATGACCCGGTGTCCGGTCAAGCCGACTGGAGGGACGTAGGACAGGCCCTCGGCGCGGTCATGCCGCGCGAGCGCGAAGGATACGTGCTTGCCGTCCACGACGGCTTCGCCACGCTCGACGCTTTCCGCTCCCCTCTCAGGACCGTAGCTCTCGTGGAGGCAGACCGACCCGACAACCGCATGAACGACGGTGCATGTGACACCAGGGGCAGGTTCTGGGCGGGGACCATGGCAGACGACTCAGCTCCCCATGCAGGCGCACTGTACCGCCTCTCGGCTGATGGGCATGTGACTGAGGTGCTCCGGGGAACCAGCGTGTCGAACGGCATCGGATGGAACCCGGAGGACGACCGGATGTACTACATCGACAGCGCCGAGCGCAGGGTGGACGTGTTCGCGTGGGAACCAGACGCCGGACACGTGAGTCAACGCCGCGTCCTCATCGAGACCACCGGGATGGCCGGCGTTCCCGACGGGTTAGCCGTCGATGAAGAGGGCTGTATCTGGGTCGCGTTCTTCGGGGGCGGCTGTGTGAGGCGGTTCACGTCATCCGGCATCCTGGACCTGGAAGTGCATCTCCCGGTCACTCAAGTGACCAGTTGCGCCTTCGGCGGTTCAGGTCTCGACGTGCTCTACATCACCACGGCGCGACGCGGTCTCCCGGCGAAGAGCCGTGTGGGCCAACCGCATGCGGGCGATGTGTTCGCCGTGGACGCCGGCGTAAGAGGCGTTCCCTGCAACCTCTTCGCCGGGTGAACTGCGAGGACCTGAAGTGAGTCTCAGCCAAGCGCGAAGTGACGATGTGCGCAGCGCCAGGGAGCGTCTGGGGTCCAGCTTGCTGACCGGGGACGTGGAGAACGTAGTCGCGGCCACGCGTGAACTCCTGACGAAGGGCGTCACCGCGGGCGACATACTGGCGGCGGATCTGGTGCCTGCCATGGACAAGGTCGGCGAGCGTTTCAGTCGCGGCGAGTACTTCCTTCCCGAGATGCTCGCCGCGGCGCACGCCATGCAGTCGGCCGTCTATCTCTTGGAACCCCTCATGACGAGCGCTCCGACCGCCGACGCTGAAAGCGTAGTGCTCGGCACCGTCGCCGGAGACATCCACGACATCGGCAAGAACATCGTCGCAGCAAGCCTGCGCGGCGCGGGCTTCGTGGTCTACGACCTCGGTGTCGACGTGCCCGCGACCCGCTTCGTAGAAGCCGTGAATGCGACGAGCGCGACTGTAGTCGCTCTCTCGGCGCTGCTCACCACGACAATGCCGGCGATGGCCGAGGTCATCGACTCGCTGGCCGAGGCCGGGATGAGGCAAGACCTCGTCGTTCTGGTCGGCGGTGCGCCGCTCACACCGGCCTTTGCGGCATGCATCGGCGCCGACGGCTACGCGGCAGATGCGGCGACAGGCGCACGGCTTGCCCGGAAGCTCGTCGCCCGCACCACCCTTACTGACCGCCCAGACCCATCGTCACTGCGGAGGAAGTCATGAACAACACGCCCCACCCGTCTTGGGCGACCCTGCCCGCCGACGAGATCCGCCGTCACGCGCGCGAGGAATGTGATCTTGCCATCCTGCCGCTCGGCTCAATCGAGCAACACGGTCCACATAGCCCTGCCGGGGTCGACGACTTCAACGCAATCGGGCTGGCCACTCGCGTCGCGGAGCGCACCCGCGCCATGGTCCTCCCCTGCCCCATGTACGGCTCGCATCCTTATCACCACTGGCACATGCCGGGCACCATCCCTCTCTCCTATGAAACTCATATCGCTCTCATCACCGACATCGTCCGGGGCGCCGCGGTCGCCGGTTACAACAAGTTCATCCTGCTGTCGGCACACGGGCAGGTATCGACGACGACTGTCGCCGTCCACAAGCTCGGACTCGAAGGCTACTTCACACTGTCGTTGCACTGGTACGACTTCTTGCGTGACGACAGGCATGTCCTCGAGGACTACATGTGGCACGCCGATGAAGCCGAGACCTCGATGGGACTCTACCTGTACCCCGAATACATCGACATGGGCAAGGCGACCAAGGGCGGCGGCCAGCCGCTCGTGGATCACCGCTTCGTCATCGCCCCCGGCCAAGTCCCCCAGCCTGGGATGATGTACCACTTCGAAGGCACTTTCGCCCGGCCCGAATACAAAGAGCTCGAGAACGGCGTGATCGGCGACCCGACCAGAGCCACCAGAGAGAAGGGCGAGCAGCTGGTCATGACAGTGGTGGACCAGATCAGTGCCCTGATCGGAGACATCATGAGCCGCTACCCCGTCGGTACGAAGCCGCCCGTCGCGTGACGGCCATGGGACTTCAAGCAAAGGTCGCGATCGTCACTGGTGCCACCCGCGGCATCGGACGGGCGATCACCGAGCGTTTCTTGCATGAAGGTGCGCAGGTGATGGCGGCTGCGCGGGATCCGCGCAGAGGTGCGCAGGTCGTCGCCGACCTTGGTGGACGCGAGGCCGGCATCGCGTTCACGGGCTGCGACGTCAGTCGCAAGCCCGAGGTAGAGCACCTCGTCTGCCGCACCGTGGAGGAGTTCGGTCGACTGGACATCGTCGTCAACAACGCCGGGCTCAACCACGCCGCGAGCTTTCTCGCAACGACCGAAGAGGATTGGGACCGCGTCATAGGAGTCGACCTCAAGGGCACCTTCCTGCTCAGCCAGGCCGCAGCCCGGACCCTTGTCCGGCAGGGCCAAGGAGGCAGCATCATCAACCTGTCGTCAGTGATGGCGGTCCTCGCTCTCGGCGACCAAGTCCCGTATTGCGCAGCCAAAGGAGGCGTGACGCAACTGACCAAGTCGATGGCCATCGCGCTCGGGCGACACGGCATCCGTGTGAACTGCATCGGGCCAGGACCAATAAGGACCGAGCTGATGGAGGTCGTGGTCCACAACGAGGCCAAAAAGCGCGAGCTTTTGGAACGCTTACCGCTCGGCCGCGTAGGCACTTGCGAGGAAGTCGCCGCCGTCGCGGCATTCCTCGCAAGTGACGACGCCAGCTTCATCACCGGGCAGGCCATCTATCCCGATGGCGGACGCATGATCCAGGGCTTTCCGCCACGACTAGAGGAGCTGCCGTGAGTGTCGCACCGCCCAAAGTCGGCGTGATGACCTTCGGGGACGACCGTCCCTTCGAGTGGGAGCGGGTCTTCGCAGCGATGACCGTTCCACGCCACGAGGACCTCTTGCGGGAGCTGCGCCAGTGGCCCCTCGAGGTCGTCGCCTCCGACAACGTGGCCCGAACACGAACCGAGGTCGACCAGCAGGTCGACCGACTCGTGGCGGATGGAGCGGAAGCCTTCCTGGCGCACACCCCCTGCTGGGCGCCGCCCAATCTTGTCGTGCGTGGCGTCCAGCGTGCGGGGTTGCCCACAGCGCTCGTGTCCAATCGAGACCCCTCCACGCACGGCATGGTCGGTCTTCTGGGCGCAGGCGGGGCGCTCGACCAACTCGGCTGGCCGCACATCCGAGTGCGTGAAGAGCTCGGCGGCCGATCCCTGGGCATCGATACCGGCAGTGTCGATCCGATGCAATGGCGACGCCTCTTTGGCGTCGACGTCCAGACGTTCGACCAGCTGGAGATCGTGCGCCGCGCTGACGGGGTCGAGGGGGATCGCGTCGCTGCCATTGTCGACTGGCTCGAAGAGACCGCTGCTTCGATCGCCTACGACTGTTCTTCCCTCACCCCCGAGCGCCTCGAGTTGCAGGTTCGCTGCTACCTGGCGACCCTTGACCTCGTCGACGAGCAAGGGCTCGACTTCGCCGCCGTCAAGTGCATGCCTGAACTGAGCACGGACTTCGTTCCACAGTGTCTTTCGGCTTGCCTCCTTCCCATGGGGACTCCGGCGGTAGCGGGGGAAGCGCGTGAGCCGTTCATGCTCGCCTGCGAGGCCGACGCTGACGGCGCTCTCACGATGCAGATGCTCAAGCTGGCCTCACAGGGCACGCCGGCCTTCTTCGCCGACGTGAGCTACATCATCGACAGTGGCGACTTGTTATGCCTACCCAACTGCGGCGCCTTCTGCGGTTGGTACGCGGCGCGCTCGGATGACGCCGCGAGGAACATGGGAGCCATCGAGTTGCGTCCCGCCAATCGCAAGGGCGGCGGCGCGACCACCTACTTTCGCGCCGCCGCTGGTCCGGTGACGCTCGCTCGCCTGGCACGCAAGGACGGCCGGTACCATCTGCTCGTCGCCCCAGGCGAGATCGTCACCCCAGCCCCTGAGACCACTGATCTCTTCGACCGCGCCCGAAGCCGCCTGCCGCTGCCGACGGCTTTCGTACGCCTGCGTGGAGACCCGGAGGAGCTCGTCCAACAGCTCTCGGCCAACCACATCAGCGGCGTGGCAGGCGACGTGACCGAGACGCTCACCTACGTAGCTCAGCTGTGCGACATCCCCATCCAGACGCTTCTCTAGACGCTTCACTCTTCCTCAGCCAACATTCTCCCCGGAGGGACGCCATGGAACACGAGCAGCCCCGCCTTGAGGTCGATCTGCACGGGAGCCACGCGCTCGTCACCGGCGGCGGAGGCGGCATCGGTCGCGCTTGCGCTCTGACGTTTGCTCGGTCCGGTGCTGCCGTCACGGTTCTCGACGTGTCGGCCGAAGCGGCTGCACAGACCGTGGCCGAAGCACAAGCCGCAGGCGCCGAGGCTACGGCGGCTGTGGCCGACGTCCGCGACGACGACCAAGTCGACCAAGCCGTTCGGCGCGCGTGGTCCTGGCGTCCCATCGACATCCTCGTCAATGCCGCCGGGCTGAACCGCACAGGACCGGCCGAAGCGCAGGCGCCTGATGACTTCCGCCTGGTCATGGAGGTCAACGTCTTCGGAACGGCACTGTGCTGCCGCGCGTTCGGAAGACATGCGCTTGCGGCTGCTCGTGAGGGGAGCATCGTGAACGTCTCGTCGCAGATGGGTTCGGTCGGCTACCCCGGGAGATCCGCATACTGCTGTAGCAAGCACGCTGTGAACGGCTATACCAAAGCCTTGGGTGTGGAGTGGGCGTCACGCGGGATCCGCGTCAACGCCGTAGCGCCCACGTTCATCGACACGCCGCTGACGAAGCCCATGTTCGAGGACACGGCGTTCCTGGACGACGTGCTACGACGCATCCCCGTCGCCCGCCTGGGAGAACCACAGGACGTCGCCGACGCAGTGCTCTTTCTGGCTTCCCCGGCCGCGGGTCTCATCACGGGCGCCGTGTTGCATGTCGACGGCGGTTGGACCGCCTGGTGACCGCCGCGTGGCTCAAGCAGGCCGCATGCCGCATCTCCCCTGCGAACACCCTGTGGCCCGGCTAGACCAGCCGGACGATCATCGGCTCGACGGGGTGGATACGACACGCAACCGATGGAGCGATGGGAGCCCCGCAAAGCCGTGACCGAGTTCGAGCAGCTCGTCATAGAGTCCCCGGGGCAGTGGGATACCTTCCGCACGCCGTCGCACCTCGGTGCGATGCTCGAGCTCGCCAGGGAGCAGCATCTCCGCCGTGTCGTCCCACAACGGTGAACCCTTGACGCTCGCGCAGTAACGGGCCATGCGCGCATCGAACTCGGCGCGGTCCATGAAGGCCCCGATGTCGAGCGCCACGAGGAAGTGTCCCGTCTCGCTCCGCTCCTTCGGGTACGCGTACATGCTCTTGACGTCCCAGCCGAAGGCTCCGCCCGCGAGAACGCCACACAGGATGTCGACGATGTAGGCAAGGCCCAGACCCTTCACTCCCGCGATGGGGAGCAGGAATCCGGCGAACGCCGCGTCCGGGTCGTCCGTCGGGTGGCCTTCCGCATCCGTGGCCCAGTCAAGCGGGATCTTCTCGCCCCTCTTGCTGGCCAGTAGAAGCTTGCCGCCCGCGGCCGCCGAGAGCGAGATGTCGAGAACGATCGGGAAGGGTGTGGGCGCAGGAACAGCCACGGCGAGCGGGTTGTTTCCGACCACCGGTCGTGAACCACCGGGAGCGACCATGTTCGGCATCACGTTGGTCATCGCTATGCCGATCATGCCCTCGTCCAAAGCGGCGCGGGCGTAGAGGCCGGCTGCCCCGAAGTGATTGCTGTCACGCACCGCACAAACGCCGACACCATGCTCGCCGGCATGCGTCACCGCGTGACGCATGCCGGCCAGCCCCGCCAGAAAGCCCGGGCCGCCATCCCCTTCGAGGACGGCCACGGCGCCATGCTCCGCTACGATGTCGAGACGCGGCCGCGGGTTCATGGCACCGCTACGCAGGCGCTCGACGTAGATCGGGACCCGCAGCACGCCGTGTGAATCCACGCCCCACAGGTTGGACTCAACGAGACAATCTGCCATCTGCTTCGCGTCAGGGGGAGTCATGCCAGCGCCAGCCAGCAGCGCCGCCACGTATCCCCGCAGTTCGTCATGGTCGACTGACACCATCGCACTGTCCGTCACGACGCTTCACTCTCCTTCGCCGACCCGAGCGGGTAGACACCGTGCTCGCGCGCGGCATCGAACATTGCCAGCGTCTGGGCCGGCGAGATACCACCGTCGATGTTGTGGCATGGCGCGAGGATGTAACCGCCGTCAGTCCCGAGGTCGGCGATGCGCCGGGCCACCTCCACTTCGATCTCGTCGGGGCTGAGGTCGCGCAGCACATGCTGCACATCGATACCACCATGGAAGCAGAGATCCCGTCCGTAGCGCTCTTTCAGCCCGCGCGTATCATCCATGCCTCTCGCCGTCGTCTGCACGGGATTCAGGATGTCCACGCCGATCTCGATCAAGTCCGGGATGATGGGCTCGATAGCGCCGTCGGAATGCAGAAGCACAGCGGCATCTGTCTCGCTTTTGATCGTCGCGATCAGGGCCGCGAGGTTCGGCTTGATGAAGGTGCGAAACATGGCTGGCGACACCATGAGGGACGTCTGCGTGCCGAGATCGTCAGTGACGACCACGATATCGACGAACCGGCCGACTTCGCGAAGGTACCGTCGGTACATCCGCTGGGAGATCTCCGTCACCCGCTCGAACAGCCCACGCGCCAGTGCTGGTTGCAGGGCAAGATCGAGAAAGAGCTTATCGTAGCCTCGCAGTTGGGCTGCTGTCTGCAACACGCCGGTCTTGATTCCATCCGCGCCAACGACGACTTCGGCGTCCTCATGCCAACGCCGGGCGCGTCCGGCAAGACCGGCGACGATGCCCGGGTCGTCTGGGTCCGGCCACGGGTAAGAGTCGATGTCAGCTAGATCGAGGTCCTCGGCGCCAAGCGGCGAGCCAACAGGCACATAGTGCGACCCGGTCGCCACGAAAACGTACGGCACGCCCCACATGTCCCGATAGCCAGGCACATCTCCGGTCAGCGTTTCGCAGACTCCGATCCAATTGGGCACCACCCACCGAAAGTCGATCCCCAGACGCCGGCAGAGGACCTCATCCAAGCGCACGTTCTGCGCCATGCGATCAAGGATCGCGGGTTCGAGGGGCAGATTGAGTTCCGGCAGGGCGGCACGCAATGTAACGTAGGCATCGCGATGGAACGAACCGATGTGCTTGCCGAAGTCGACCGGCACACGGTCGGGCTCGCGGTGTTCCAGCACCGCTCGCAGTCGCTCCCTGGGCTTCATTCCCGTATGAGCGGCTCGTCGCAACAGAGCTGCTCGAGCACCTCGAACTCGTTGAACAGTGTCCATTCCTCGACGATCAGTCCTCGCTCGACTGTCTGTTGAGTGATGCCCCAAAGATGCACCCGGCGACCTGTCGCCTGACCGAACGGGCCCCCGCCTCGGTGCGTGCCCAACATCGTCCACCGGACCGCGACCCGAAAGCCTTCGCGCTCGTTACCGATGAAGTACAAATCATCGATGTGGTAATTGAGGTCGGGGAACGACCCGAGCATCGAGAGCATGAATCCCTTGAGTTCGCGGCGCCCGTAGAAATCCCGGCCCGAGGGTCCATGCCAGCGGACCGTGGGTGAATACGCCTTGTCCACCACGCTGAGATTCCGCCAGTTCCAGGCATGGTGCGCGACTCGAGTGACGAAGTCGGTGATGTCGAAGCCGTCAGGCACTGGCCCCATGGCTAGAGGTTCAGCGTTACCAGTGAACCAGTCGGAGGCCGCAGCGACGCGTCCCTCAAAGTCATTGGGCGACAGATCGGCGGCACCCTGGCGGGCGGTCTCGACCGGGTCGAGACCGAGCTGACGATAGAACGTGACGAGGTCTGTGAGTTCGTGTTCAGCGAAGATGTAGTTCTCGATGGAGACACAGTTGGCGATACCCCAAACCACGCTCTTCTTCCCGGTCGGCACACCGAGCTCTGCGAGTCCGCTGTGATGGCCGATAGTGATGTTGCGATGCGAGGTGGCGAAGCCTACGTCCTCGTCCCCCGCCCAGATGATCTCGTCCGCAAGGACACGTGTGTCGGGGAACGCAGCCAGGTGCTCCAGTACACCCTCGATGATTGCGGCCCGACCCACACGCACGCCATCCTCCGTGACCACACGGATGTCTTCGGCATAGCAACGGTGCAGATAGCCCACGTCCTGTTCATCCCAGATCCGTGCCGTGATACGCACAATGTAGTCAACGATGTCCGTATAGGTGTCCTCGAAGCCACGCATCGGTTGTCGTCTGCGGCCCTTACCGCCAGCGGCCACCGGTCCGTACGAGCGCACAGAGATGCTGAAGTCGGACGGGTTGGACCGGTCGGCCACTATGGGCGGTGTGAGAAGCGACCGCTTCATGTCACATCTCCCCAGCCGTGGTGTACTTGTCGATACGGCGCCGCGCGGTGGCAGCGTGTCCTGCAAAGTGCTCCGCGTCAGAGAGCACGGCAGCATGTGGCGCGACGGTCAGAGCGCCCTTCCTGGTGCAGCGTTGATAGGTCACAGTCTTGAGGAACTTGCCCACCCAGAGGCCACCCGTGTACCGTGCGGCCTTGCCCGTCGGCAGTGTGTGATTGGTGCCGATGGCCTTGTCCGAAAAGGTGATGGTCGCCTCTTCGCCCACGCACAGCGTGCCGTATGCGTTGAGGTTGTCGAGGTACCACTCGGCGTCTGCCGTCTGTACCTCGAGATGCTCTGGCGCATACTCGTCACACAGGTCGACCGCCTCGCTTCGGTCGCTCACGATCACGACCTCGCCATAATCGCGCCACGACACCCGCGCCACTTCCGACGTCGCCAGTTGAGTCAACTGGCGATCCACCTCCTCCATGACGCGTCGCGCCATCCTCTCGGATAGAGACACCAGGACTGCCGGCGAGGTCGGGCCATGCTCGGCTTGCCCGAGCAGGTCGGCAGCCGCAATGACTGGGTCGGCGCTGTCATCGACGACGACGAGGATCTCGGTAGGACCGGCGAGCAAGTCGATGCCCGTCTTGCCGAAGAGTTGCCGCTTGGCCTCGGCCACATACATGTTTCCGGGACCGGCGATAAGGTCGACCGGGTCGTAGCCAGGACTGCCGTGAGCCATCAGCGCGAGAGCCTGCACGCCGCCAACGCACCAGATCTCGTCTGCACCCGCCAGGGCCATCGACCACAGCATCTCCGGATACATACCGCTACCTTCGTAGGGAGGAGCACAGCCCACCACACGCGGCACGCCGGCCACCTTCGCCGTCAGGATGCTCATCTGCGCGGACATCAGCATCGGGTACTTGCCGCCGGGCACGTACGCACCGGCACTCTGGACCGGGATGTGCTTCTGCCCGAGGAAGACCCCGGGCAGCGTCTCAGCTTCGAACTCATGCATACTCTCGCGTTGCAGATGCGCGAACCTTTCGATCTGAGCGTGAGCAAACTCCATGGACCTCAGCACGTCGGGGTCGATGGCAGCTCTGGCGCGCTCGATCTCCCCAGTGTCTACCTTGAACGTGGGGGGATCCCAGTGGTCGAACTTGCGCGAGTACTCCCGCACGGCGTCCTCACCACGCACGGCGACGTCCGCGATGATGCCGGCGACGGTCTCGCGCACGACCTCGCTGTCGACAGACTGCCGCGGAGCAGCCCTCTTCACGTATCGAGCCACGGTCTCACGTCCTTTCGGCAGATGCGACGCCAGACGCATCGGGCTCGAGGCCAAGCCACGCGCCAAGCGCCGCTGCGGTTTGATCGGGCTGTTCGAGTAGGCCGAGATGCCCACAGCCAGCGAGCGTATGCAGCCGTGCGTTAGGGATGACTGCGGCGAGCTCTTGCTGTCGGTCGGGCGGTGAAACGACATCGCACTCGCCACACACCACGAGAACCGGGCACCGCACCCCCGCGAGGCGACCGCGCATGTCGGTCCGGGACCTTTGGGCCTCGAGCTGCCGCAGTGCTGCCTCGCGACCTACATCTTCGGCCATACGCCTCGCCAGTCCGGCAACCGGATCCCCGGCACCGGGCAGGACCGACGCCACCCACTCCCCAATCGCGCCAGGGCCTTGCGAGAAGCGTTCACGGAGGCGAGCCCACGACGTCGACAGCTCGTCCATCGGCGGCCGGCTGTCAGCGTTGAGCACGGCAAGAGCCTGAACGCGCTGCGGCGCACGCAGAGCGGCTTCCAGGCTCACGACGGCGCCCAATGAATGCCCGACCAGCACGAAGCGGGGTGGCGCACAGGCAAGAAGGCTGTCAGCCATCTCTTCGATACTGTCGTCAAGATCTAAACGTGCGGGAACCAAGCTCAGCCGCACACCGAGCCGCTCGACGATGCCATCCCAAACACGGCCGTCCTCAAGCATGCCCGGCACAAGGACCACCGGCAGCGTAGGATCGGGAGCGTGGTCGTCCGGAAGCGATCGTGCCGCCGCCCGAAACGCTGCGAGCGTGAGTGAGGGGGCGACATAGATGGCTACCTCTGCCCCTAATCCCCTCCAGCGCTCGGCTTCGGTCGGAGTACTGACTACCGTCATCACCGGCTTCCCAGCCGTTGCCGCGGCCTCGAGCACGGCGTCGCGGGCTGCGACTACCGCGGGCGCGTCACCGGCGACACGGCCTACGACATCGAGAGCCAGGTCGTTGAGCCCGATGAACAGCGCATCCACGCCTTCGACGCCAGCGATGTCCTGGGCCGCAGCGACCGCCTCCCGATCCTCGAGCTGCACGACCACGCAAACCGACTCGGCAGCTACCCGGAGGTGTTCGTCGTTCGTGGTCGCACCCCACCGACCCGCGGGAGTGGTCAGAGCGAAGCTCCGACGTCCTCGTGGCGGGTATGACGCGGCCTTCACAGCGTCAGCGGCGCCGGTGACGCTCGACACGTGCGGCACCACGACGCCGGCCGCACCAGCATCCAGCACGGCGAGGACGGTGGGAGCATCGCCGGTAGGCACACGAACCAGGGTCGGCAGCCCGCACGCCACGGCGGCGCGCATGTCGCCCTCCAACAGCGCGAGGTCCCGCACGCCGTGCTCTAGGTCGATGATCGCGAAGTCGAAGCCGGCGGCGGCAGACATGTCCAGTTGCGCCGCCGGCATTTTGACGATGAGGCCGGTGAGCGGCTCACCAGCCACAAGCCGCTGCCTAAAACGAATCGTCACTTACCTGCACCCCTGTCGCTTCTCCGCTCGCTGCCGCACCCGTCGGCCGCGCGCGTGATCGGTCGCCTATCACACGTATCCGGCGTCACCCGCGCCACCTCCCTCCTGAGAGTACCGACGCACCGATCGAATCTACGGTCGTCCGAGGCGCGGCCACGCTCATCGGAGCCGCCTGCTGCGCTTCCCGGTGACCGACCCTCGCAGCGCCGAAGATGCCCCAGCGCTGGCGCACGGTGACGTCCCAGAGCGCTTCGCAAGCGATGATCGCGAAGCGCAGCACAGTGTTCCCGATCGAACCCATCGACCGTCCCAGACTCGTCCGGCGCTCGGCCGCCGCGCGACTCCGTCGTACACAGTCACCTGCAGCGCGCATGAAGACGACCAAGAAGACACGACGCCAAGCGGCCCGGAACGGTCCTTGGACCTACTCGTCTCAACCCTCGAACCAGACCGGGGCCGTCCAAGCTGCGACCCCGTCGGCAGCCGTCACACGCAAGTACGCCCAAGATGAGTCCTGCTCGGACACCTGTCCGGCCCAAGATGCGGCATGCCCGCAGACGTCCACACTCGCGAGCACGACGCCTCCCGAGCCCACAAGCTCGAGCGCCCGTAGCTCATCGTTGACAGCCAATATGTCCGGATCATCCACGTGGACGGAGACGCTGTGAGTCGTGCCCGCCCTAACGACGGAGCCCATGATCGCTCCGTCGACAGAGAAGGAGATCCTTAGGTCCCGGTCGACCGTCGCGTATCCCCTGTGCGCCTTCATTGCCTCGGACAGCGCGACTGGAGTGAGCTCACCGGCAAGCAGAACGGTCCGGTACTCGTATGGAAGCAGAGCGTTGTCCCAAACGATCGAGTGAGTGTCGCCACCAGCAGACGGCATGACATGCCATCCCTTGTCCAGACACTTGACGTAGCTGGACTCGTACGACGAGTGGTAGTCGAGCAGGCAGTCGTGGTTATAGACTTCGATCAACTCCATTGCCGCGTCGCGCGCGGGCGTGCAATAGTCGAAGTCCTCGAAGTCGTCACCACCCATGGTCCACGCCGGAGTGCTCCACTCACCCCATCTGGGATGGTTGAACTGGCCGATGGCACCCGGAATGGACGCGACCACATCCTCGTAGTCGGCTGCGCTCGCCATACGTGCGTGCGGCACCGCGCCTGGCGTCAGGTGGGATGGCACCGCGAGCACATTCACGTGATCGTAGTACCAATTCAATTCGAAGCCCGTCAGCGCGGCGAAGCCACCGGCCTCCGTCGCAGCAGCAGCCGCCGCCGCTGTCTCACGCCATTCCTTAGCCGAGATCATCGTTGCATGGTCGGTGACCACGAAGAAGTCAAGCCCCGACGCGCGCGCCGACCAGAACGCCCCCGCTGGTGTGCCCGATCCATCGGACACTGCAGTGTGCGCATGAACATCGCCGAAATAGTGCTCGTACCCGCTCGCCCGCACCGCCGCCGGCGCAAAGAGACAAACCCCGAGTGATACGGCAGCGATGGCGCAGCCCGCCACCCAGTTGCGGCATCTCCGACCTCCACTCATGACGCCCCCTGTCACCTTCGACGTCGACGCCTCCGGCACATGAGCAAGGGCGTCGCTGGCGCCCCGAATCTTGACACGGTTTGCATACGTAGTCAAGCGAGAAGAAACGCCCTAACTGACGTCGGCAAGGGTCCGGCGCATGACGAGATGCGGTTCGTAGATACGTATGCGGGGTTCGAGAACCCGGGGACGTGCCTCGATGCGCTCCACAAGGAGGCGCCCGGCCGACGCAGCCATCTCGCTCGCAGGCGTGTGGACAGTCGTCAACTGTATGAGTTCCCAGTCTGCGATGGGGATGTCGTCGAAGCCGATGATGGACACCTCGTCGGGAACGGCCACCCCGGCCTTCCGCGCGGCGTTCAGTGCGCCGATGGCGATGGCATCGTTGCCGCAGAACACAGCGGTCGGCCGCATGCCGGTGCCGGACATGATCGAGAGCATGCCTTCATAGCCGGTGTCATAGTGGTAGTCCCCGTGACGAACCGCAGCCTCGGGAAGTTGGACACCCGCAGACGCGAGAGCCACCCGGAAGCCCCGCTCACGGTCTCGCCCCGTGCTCGTCTCTAGCGGTCCGAAGATGGCAGCGACATCGGTGTGGCCACGACGCACGACCTCATGACCCACGAGTGACGCACCAAGCGCATTGTCCACCGTCACGACATCCCCAGGCACACCCTCCGCAACACGATTCAGGAACACGAACGGCAGTCCCCGGGCATGCAGGTCTCGAGCAAGTTCCGACTCCAGCATCGCAGTCGTGAGCACGACTCCGTCGATCGACTGGCCCGCGAGCCGGTCGGCCAGCGCTCCGGCCTCGCCGCGCTCTGCAAACAGGACCATGCGATAGCCAAGTTCGTCCAGCACATCGTGAAGTGGTCCGACGAGGTACGGGTAGAAGGGGTTCGCGACGTCGGTCACGACCATGCCGATGCGACGCGTCAGACGAGTGGAGAGACTGCGCCCGATATCGCTGGGCACGTATCTCAGTTCCCGAGCTGCCTGGAGGACGCGCTCGCGCGTGGCTGCGGCAACATGTGGGTCCCCGCGCAGGGCGCGTGACACCGTTGACTGCGACACCCCGGTCATCCTCGCGATGTCGTGACTCGTGATCGATGACGAGTGCGTCCTGGCTCGGCGCTTGGGCACCCTGCTCCTTCCGCTAGCTTCAATGAAGCTTACAGCAGCGACGGGAACGGCAGCGTCATCGAGCTCGCGATTCCCGCTCGAATCCCTCCACACCAGAACCGCGCGGCACCCTTCCCTGGCGATGCTCCGTGGACGGGGAGCAACGTAGTACGCGGACCGGAAGGTACGACGAACGGTGTTCATGCCACACACAACGACGACAGATTGGTCGCCCAGATCAGCCAGGGCCTGTGATCCGCGATCACTGAGCGGCCCTCACTCTGCGGCGCGTGCTTGTCGACGACGAATCGCACCGCCGCGAAGACTCTGGTGGCCGCTCCTCCCCTGCCGTGGTAGCGTGACCGGCCGACCCGGACCAAGGAGGCACGCCCA
>Ga0116186_1001933_pt1 | contig 19553 bp, 18 predicted proteins | sample AD_JPNNA4_MetaG_FD_89806 | JGI IMG/M metagenome (GOLD analysis project Ga0116186, IMG submission 89806) | Active sludge microbial communities of municipal wastewater-treating anaerobic digesters from Japan - AD_JPNNA4_MetaG | ecosystem: Engineered > Bioreactor > Anaerobic > Digestate | place...
CGACGCTGGCCAGCTGGATGCTGTCGGGTCGCAGGCCCTCACGCCCGCGACCGCTGTCCCCGCCGAGCAGGAGGATGTTGAACCGGCCGTCGACGGCTCCGGCCGCGTCCCCGGCACCGAACACCGAGGTGATCGCCGTGCGGGCAGCCCCCACGTTGACGCCGGCGTAGGCGGTGCCCCCCGGAAGGATGACGAGCAGGACGACGAGGGCGACGAGCAGGCGACGCCGGTCGGTTCGAGCGAGCCGGTCGGGGCGACCGATCCGCCAGGCGTCGACGAGGAGCCCCAGCCACAGCGCGGCCATGGCGAAGAGCACCACCTGGAGCACCGCGAGGAACCACCGGTGGGTGATCACCGTGAGCGCCGCCGTGCGGTTGACGACTGCCAGGAGGCCGAGGAGGGCGGCACCCGCCCACACCCCGAACCAGCCCCTGAGGGCGAAGCGCCCGAGGGTCGGGTTGCCGACCGCGAGCTGGGCCGAGCCGGGCAGCACGACCGTGAGGCCGAGCAGCGCGTAGGCGCGGCGGCGGTCGCGGCGCGGGTCGCCCGTGGTGCGGGTGTCAACTCGGATCGGCGCTTCGGTCGCGGTGCGATCGAGCACCGCGGAGCCGCTCTGTGATCCCATGACTGCCTACTATCAGGCCTGTCGTCGCCGCGGCGACCGAGGCGCGCCGCCGTCGGGAGCATTTTGCGATCAGGCAGATCCCAGACTCCGTTGGCAGACTGGTGCCGACGTGACCCCCCAGCCCGAGAGCACTCCACGACATGAACGACGACCACGCACGGCCGATCCCCCAGGGCAGGCGCCCAGGGAGACCGGCCGACGAGGACGTCTACGTCGTCGACACCCGACGGGCCAGCCACCCCGCCCCGACCTCGACAGCAAAGCCTCGACGCGCAGCCACGGCCCCGAAACCGGGCCACACGGCATACGACGAACTCGGTCGGCCCGTCTCGCCCGGCCGACCGACGCCCCCGACCCCGCCGCGCGGGCCTCGCACCCCGCGCTCGACCCGACCGCCCCGGTCCGGACGGGCGCGGCGCCTGTCGCGGCTGGTCCTGGCGGCGGTCGCGGCCTGGGTGGTCTTCATCGTGGTCACCCCGATCCACGCGTGGTCGCAGGTTGCCCGTGAGGACACCACTCCCTCGACGCAGCGGCCGGCGGACGCCAGCGGAAGCACCTACCTGCTCGTCGGCTCGGACAGCCGCGAGGGGCTCACTGCTGCTGAACGCAAGGCGATCGGTGTGGGCGGTGACGCCGAGGGGCGCCGCACCGACTCGATCATCCTCGTGCACACGCCGAGCGGGTCGGGCAAACCGGTGCTCATCTCCATCCCCCGCGACAGCTTCCTGCCGATCCCCGGGCACAAGGACAACAAGGTCAACGCGGCGTTCGCGATCGGGGGCCCGAGCCTGCTCGTCGCCACGCTGGAGGAGGCCACGGGTCTGCCCATCGACGGCTACGTCGAGATCGGGCTCGGCGGATTCGCCGGCGTGGTCGACAGCCTCGGGGGCGTCGAGGTGTGCGTGAAGAACGACATCAAGGATGCCAAGGCCCACATCGACCTCAAGGCCGGCTGCCAGGATCTGGACGGCAAGAACGCGTTGGGTTACGTCCGAGCGCGCTACTCCGACCCTCGCGGCGACCTCGGCCGGGCGGAACGGCAGCGTCAGTTCCTCGGCGCCGTGATGAAGCAGGCCGCGACACCGTCGACGGTGCTCCTCCCCTGGCGCTGGTGGGGCTTCACCCACACGGCGACGTCAAGCGTCGTCGTGGGCGAGGACACCTCGCTGCTGGACTCCTACCGGATCCTGTCGACGATGCGAAAGGTCTCGTCCGACCAGGCCCTGAGCCTCGTCGTGCCGCTGTCGTCGACGAACACGACGACGAGGGCCGGCAGCTCGGTCATCTGGGACGACGAGCGCGCCGGTGCCCTGTTCACCATGCTGCGCGAGGGCACACCGATCGACAGCCCGCCCGAGGGCACCGACGGTCGGCCACGAGGCTGACCCCCGACGCCCTCCCGCGACGACGAGCTGGCCGGCTCAGCCCTTCAGGAGCTGACGGGCCATCACGATCCGCTGGACCTGGTTGGTGCCCTCGTAGATCTGGGTGATCTTCGCGTCGCGCATCATCCGCTCGAGGGGGAAGTCGCGGGTGTACCCCGCGCCGCCGAGCAGCTGGACGGCATCCGTGGTCACCTTCATGGCGACGTCGGAGGCGAAGCACTTGGCTGCCGCACCGAAGAACGGCAGGTCGGCGTCCCCGCGCTCGGACTTCGCGGCGGCCACGTAGACCATCTGGCGGGCGGCCTCGAGCTCCATGGCCATGTCGGCGAGCATGAACTGCACGCCCTGGAACTCGGCCACCGCCTTGCCGAACTGGCGACGCTCCCTGACGTAGGCCACGGCCTGGTCGAGCGCCCCCTGGGCGATGCCCACGGCCTGGGCGCCGATCGTGACGCGGGTGTGGTCCAGCGTGGCCAGTGCGAGCTTGAGCCCGCCGCCGACGGTACCGACGACCCGGTCACCCGGGATGCGGGTGCGGTCGAAGTGCAGCTCACGGGTGGGCGAGCCCTTGATGCCGAGCTTGCGCTCCTTCTCCCCGAAGGTGAACCCCGGGTCGTCCTTCTCCACGACGAACGCGGTGATGTTGTTGCCGCGCGGGCCGTCCGGGTCGGTCACGGCGAGCACCGTGTAGAACTGCGAGACCCCCGCGTTGGTGATCCACGACTTCTGCCCCGTGAGCACCCAGTCGTCGCCGTCGCGCACCGCCTTGCACCGCATCGCCGCGGTGTCCGAGCCGGCCTCCCGCTCGGACAACCCGTAGGAGAACGTCGTCTCCCCCGCCGCCAGCGGAGTGAGGTAGCGGGTCTTCAGGTCCTCGCTGCCCGCGAGGATGACGGGCATCGACCCGAGCTTGTTGACCGCCGGGATGAGCGAGGCGGAGGCATCGGCCCGGGCGACCTCCTCGATGACGATGCAGGTCGCGAGCGCGTCGGCACCCACGCCGCCGTACTCCTCCCCCACGTGCGGCGCGAAGAAGTCGCTCGCGACGAGGGCGTCGTGCGCCTCCTGGGGGTAGCGCGCCTCCTCGTCGACCGCGGCCGCCCACGGGGCGATCTTGTCCTGCGCGACGGCGCGGACGGCCTCACGAATCGCCTCGTGGTCCTCGGAGAGCCGGTAGGTGTCGAAGTCGGGGTTGCCACTCATGACAGGCATGGTATCGATCGGTATACCGATGGCCGTCCGGGGTCGCGTGTCTCACCTGACCGGCATCTCAACGACCGTGGAGGAAGTGCCACATCCCGCCGTGCTGCTCGCGCTCCATGAACGCGGGGATGACGGCCTGCTCGAACAGCTCCACACCCGACAGGTCGTACGCCTGCTCGACGAAGTACGTGATGGCGTACGTCATCCCGCGCGAGCGCAGGTCCACCAGCGCCTCGATTATCTGCTCGGGTGTGCCGACGAGCGGACCGTCGGCGAACGACTTCACGGTCGACTCGACGACGTCCTCCGGCAGGCCCGCCGAGGTGTAGTGGTCACGGATCCAGGCCAGCCGATCCTGCACCTCCGCGTCGTCGCGGCCGATGACGACGTTGAAGTTGGCGCTGCGCACGATGTCCTCGAACTCGCGCCCCACGTCAGCGCAGTGCGCCCTGAGGATCTCGCTCTTGGCGCTGAACTCCTCCGGCATCCCCGAGAAGTTCGTGTAGTCGGCGTACTCCGCGGCGATCCGCAGCGTCTTCTTCTCGCCTCCGCCGGCGATCCACACGGGGATGCCGTTGCGCGGGCTCCCCGGCGCGGAATCGCCCTGCAGCGGCCGGGGGAAGCACATGGCCCCGTCGACGGTGAAGTGTTCCCCGGCGTAGTTCCCGTAGCCGGTCGTCCACATCTGCTGCATGATCTCGACGCCCTCGCGCAGCGCCTGCAGCCGCTCCCCCGCGCTCGGGAAGCCGTAGCCGTAGGCGCGCCACTCGTGCTCGTACCAGCCGGCGCCGATGCCCATCTCGAGGCGTCCCTCCGAGATGACGTCGACCGTCGCCGCGACCTTCGCGAGGTAGGCCGGGTTGCGGTACCCCATGCACGTGCACATCTGGCCCAGTCGCACCCGACCCGTGACCCCGGCGAAGGCGGCCATGAGGGACCAGGCCTCGTGCGTCGTCTCCTCGATCGGACGGGGAACGGTGTGGACGTGGTCGTAGACCCAGATCGACTCCCAGTCGGGGTTGCCGTCGACCCGCCGGGCGAGACCAGCCATCACGCCCCAGTGCTGCGCCGGGTCGATGCCGACGAGATCCTGACGCCACCCCTGCGGGATGAACAGGCCGAACTTCATGGTGATCCTCTCGAGGGCAGTGTCACGAGCGCACGCCCCCAGCCAACTCCGCCGCGGTCGTCGACGCAACTCGCCGCCCCGTATCGTGGGGCGACATGAGCCGAACCATCTGCGTCGTCGGGACGTCCTACGTCGGTCTGTCCATCGCCGTCCTGCTCGCGGAGCACCACGACGTCGTCGCCTTCGACATCGACGAGAGCCGTCTGGAGCAGATCAGGGCGGGACGCAGCCCCATCGCCGACCCCGACATCGAGGAGCGCCTGGCCCGCTCCGACCTGCGGCTCACGGTGACCAACGACAAGCACGAGGCCTACTCGCGCGCCGAGTACGTCGTCGTCGCCACGCCGACGAACTACGACGAGCGCACCAACTACTTCGACACGAGCAGCGTCGAGCAGGTCGTCTCCGACGTCGTCACCATCAACCCCGACGCCACCGCCGTCATCAAGTCGACGATCCCGGTCGGCTTCACGGCCGGCCTGCGCCGACGCCTCGGCACCGACAACATCATCTTCTCGCCGGAGTTCCTGCGTGAGGGCCGGGCGCTGCACGACAACCTGCACCCGTCACGGATCGTCGTCGGCGACCAGAGCCCACGGGGTGAGCGCTTCGCCCAGCTGCTCGCCGAGGCAGCGCTCGACGACGACGTGCCGGTACTGCTCACCGACAGCACCGAGGCGGAGGCGGTCAAGCTCTTCGCCAACACCTACCTCGCGATGCGGGTGGCGTTCTTCAACGAGCTCGACACCTACGCCGCAACGCACGGCCTGGACACCCGCCAGATCATCGAGGGCGTCGGCCTCGACCCGCGGATCGGGACGCACTACAACAACCCGTCGTTCGGCTACGGCGGGTACTGCCTGCCCAAGGACACCAAGCAGCTGCTCGCGAACTACGCCGACGTCCCCCAGACACTGATCAGCGCCATCGTCACGGCGAACACGACGCGCAAGGACTACGTGGCCGCCGACATCGTCGCGCGGGCGCCCCGAGTCGTCGGCATCCACCGCCTGATCATGAAGGCAGGGTCGGACAACTTCCGCTCCAGCAGCGTCCAGGGCGTCATGAAGCGGATCAAGGCCAAGGGCATCGAGGTGATCGTGTACGAGCCCGAGCTGAGCGACGACTGCTTCTACGGCTCGGAGGTCGTCCGCGACCTCGACGAGCTCAAGAGCCGCAGCGACGTCATCGTCGCCAACCGCCTCGTCGACGAGCTGCGCGACGTGGCCGACAAGGTCTACACGCGCGACCTGTTCGGCAACGACTGACCGGGGCATGATGTCGGCATGGGCCTGAAGCACCAGAACGACCCCGACCTCGTCCGCGGGCTGCTCATGGACCCGGGAACCTGGGTCATCGTGGGGTTGTCCGCCAACCGTGACCGCGTCGCGTACGGGATCTCCCAGTGGTTGCACGTCGAGCTCGGCAAGTCGATCATCCCCGTGCACCCCAAGGCCGAGACCGTGCACGGCGCCCGGGGTTACGCCTCGATCGCCGACATCCCTGACCAGGACGTCAAGGTCATCGACTGCTTCGTCAGCTCAGAACACGTCGGGGCGGTCGTCGACGAGGCGATCGCGCACAAGGACCGCCTGCGGATCGATGCCGTGTGGATGCAGGTCGGCGTGGTCGACGCGGCTGCCGCCGAGCGCGCACGGGCCGCTGGCCTCGACGTCGTGATGGACACGTGCCCCAGGCACGAGTGGCCCAAGGTGCGCAGCGAGGGCATGCAGCGCTGACGCGTCGTCAGTCGCGGATGCCGTCGGCGCGCCGTTCGCGCAGCGCCGCACCCTTCGCGTGCGCCTCGTCACGAAGTGCGCCCCGGAAGGTCGTGAGGGCGTCGCGGATCCGCGCGGCCTCAGGCCCCTCACCGGCACCGAGGATGCGCGCGGCGAGCAGGCCGGCGTTGCGCGCCCCGCCGACGGAGACGGTCGCGACCGGCACCCCCCCCGGCATCTGCACGATGGACAGCAGGGAATCCATGCCGTCGAGGTACTTCAGCGGCACGGGCACCCCGATGACCGGGAGCGAGGTGACCGACGCCAGCATGCCCGGCAGGTGGGCCGCTCCCCCGGCTCCGGCGATGATGACGCGCAGACCGCGCTCCTGCGCGCTGGCGCCGTACCCCACCATCTCCTGCGGCATCCGGTGCGCCGAGACGACGTCGACCTCGCAGGCGATGCCGAACTCGTCGAGGGCAGCGGCCGCCGCCTGCATGACCGGCCAGTCCGAGTCCGACCCCATGACGACGCCGACCACGGGCACCTGACCGGTGACCTCGGCGCCCTGTTCCTGTCGGCTCATTCGGTCACCACTCCCTGGATGTAGTCGGCGGCGTGGGCGGCGCGCTCACGCAGGTCGGCGAGGTCGTCGCCGCTGATGTTGACGTGCCCGATCTTGCGCCCCGGGCGAACTCCCTTGCCGTACATGTGCACCTTCGCCTCGGGGTCCCTCGCCATGACGTGCCGGTACGTGGGGTACAGGTCCGGGTAGTCACCGCCGAGGACGTTTGCCATGACGGTCCAGCGCTCGTGCGGTCGGGGCGAGCCGAGCGGGAGGTCGAGCACGGCCCGCAGGTGCTGCTCGAACTGCCCGGTGACCGCGCCGTCCATCGACCAGTGACCGGAGTTGTGGGGGCGCATCGCGAGCTCGTTGACCCGGAACGCCGGCCCACCGGCATCCACCACCTCGAACATCTCGACCGCCAGCACCCCGGTGACGTCGAGCTCGCCGGCGAGGCGCAGCGCGGCGTGGACCGCGTCGGCTGCGAGGTCGGCGTCCAGCCCCGGGGCCGGGGCGAGCACCTCGGTGCAGATGCCGTCGGTCTGGACCGTCTCGACGACCGGCCACGCCGCGGCCTGCCCCGAAGGGCTGCGGGCGACGAGCACGGCCAGCTCCCGCACGAAGGGCACCCGCTCCTCGAGGAGCAGCCCGGTGCCGTCCGTCGCAGCCCGCTCGAGCCAGTCGGCGAGGTCGTCGGCGGATGCCGCGAGCCGCACCCCCTTGCCGTCGTAGCCACCCCGCGGGGTCTTGGCGACGACCGGCCAGCCCACGGCATCCCCGAAGGCGGTGACCTCGGCGACGTCGTCGGCGCGCGTCCAGCGAGGGCACGGGATGCCCAGCTCGGTCAGCCGCTCACGCATCGCGAGCTTGTCCTGCGCGAAACGCAGGGCAGCCGGCCGCGGGTGCAGCTCGACCCCCTCGGCGACGAGGAGGTCCAGGACGTGCGCGGGGACGTGCTCGTGGTCGAAGGTCACGACGTCGCAGTGCTGGGCGAACGCGTGCACCGCCTCGGCCACGGTGTGGTCACCGACCGGCGAGCTGGGCACGACGAGGGCGGCGCTGGCGTCCTCGGCCTCGGCGAACACGCTGAGCGTGATGCCGAGCTCGGCGGCCGGCCCGGCACACATCCGAGCGAGCTGGCCACCTCCGATGATGCCGACGACGGGGAATCCTCCGGGAGCGCGACGTGGGGTGGTCACCCAGCGAGAATAGCGACCTCTCTTGGTTAGGCTGCATCGGTGTCCCATCCCCCCTCCACGCCGACGCGCGGACCTGCGCGACTCATGGCCTGGGCCCGAGGCGCGATGGACGTCATCTACCGGGAGATGATCAAGTTCGGTGTCATCGGGGCGCTCGCCTTCGTCATCGACCTCGGGCTGGCCAACCTGCTGTGGCACACGGTCCTCGAGGACCGGGTCACCACCGCCAAGATCATCTCCGGCCTCGTCGCGACCCTGTTCTCGTGGGTCGGCAACCGGCAGTGGACCTTCCGGCACCGCCGCAGCCGCCCGGCCCACCACGAGGTGGCCCTGTTCTTCGGCGTGAACATCGTCGCCCTCGGGATCGCCACGGTCACCCTGGCGTTCTCGCACTACGGGCTGGGCTTCACCTCCCGCCTGGCCGACAACGTCGCGACGATCGTGGGGATCGGCCTCGGCACGCTGTTCCGGTTCTGGACCTACCGCCGCTTCGTCTTCGCCAGCGAGAAGATCTGACTCAGTCCTCGCTGACCGACAGGAAGAGGGCGAACAACGGCGGCACGGCACGCGCGAGCTCGAGCCGTCCCCCCGCAGCCTCGGCCAGGTCCCGAGCGAGGCTGAGCCCCAACCCACTGCCCGAGGACGACACCGCTCGCTCGAAGATGTGCGGCGCCAGGGTCGGCGCGACACCCGCGCCGGTGTCGCTCACCTCGATGACGACGGACGGGCCGGACCGACGAGCCGCCACCTCGACGGTGCCCGCGCCGTGGGCCAGCGAGTTCTCGAGCAGGGTCGTGAGGATCTGCGCCAACGCCACCGGGGTCGCCCGCACCCGCAGACCCCGCTCACCGCTCACGTGGATGCTGCGGCGGGCCGCGGCGAAGGCCGGCTGCCACTCGCGCTGGAGCGAGGCGAGGACCGAGTCGAGGGAGACCGCCGGGTTGGTCTCGACCCCGCTGCGGGTTCGGCTCATCAGGTCGTCGACGACTCGGCTCAGTCGTTCGACCTGACCGATGGCGATCGTGGCTTCCTCCCCCACGACCGTGAGGTCGTCGGTGCTCGCGATCTCCTCGAGCCGCATGAGCAACGCGGTCAGCGGCGTGCGCAGCTGGTGGGAGGCGTCCGCCGCGAAGTCACGCTCGGAGGCGAGCCGTTTCGCACCCTGCTGCGCCCCCCGTGCCAGCGCCGCATCGAGGCGATCCACCTCCTCGATCCCCGAGTTCAGCGGGACCGGGCGCGGATCCCCCGGTGCCAGACGCTCGGCCCGCTCCCCCAGCGTCCGCAGGAAGTGCGAGACCCGCAGGGCCCGACGGTCCGCGACCCACGCGGCGACGGCGAGCGCCAGGGCGGTCGCGACGAGAAGGGCGACCAGGTGGGCCCAGAGCGAGAGCAGGGGTGAGGAGGCCTCACGTGCTGTTTGCTGCCCTGCGGAGATGATCGACTCGCTGGGGTCGTCACGCCACAGGATGAAGATCGAGAACCCCACGGTGATGATGACCCCGCTGATGGCGACCGCCTGCACGGCTGTCCAGACGAGCAGGCGACGCACGAGGGCTCACTCCTGCGGGGCGTCGAAGCGGAAGCCGACCCCGCGGATCGTCGTGATGTAGCTGGGCTGCGACGCGTCGTCGCCGAGCTTCTTGCGAAGCACCGAGACGTGCATGTCGAGCGTCTTGGTGGAGGTGTACCAAGCGCTGTCCCAGACCTCGCGCATGATGCGCTCACGCGAGACGACCTTGCCCTCGTTGGCGACGAGGAGCTTGAGGAGCTCGAACTCCTTGCCCGTGAAGGGCACCTCCTGGCCGCGCAGGAAGACGCGCCGCCCCTCGGGGTCGATGCGCACCAGCGAGTCGGCGGCCGGTTCGACGACCCCACGGCGCAGCAGCGCCCGGGTACGCGCCAGGAGCTCGGCCAGCCGGAACGGTTTGGTCACGTAGTCGTCGGCCCCGGCGTCCAACCCGACGACGGTGTCGACCTCGTCGGCGCGCGCGGTCAGCACGAGCACGGGGACGGTGCCCCCCTGGGCGCGCAGCCGGCGACACACCTCGAGCCCGTCCATCTTGGGCAGGCCGAGGTCGAGCACGACCAGGTCCGGTGCCAACAACGCCTGCGCGAGTGCGGACTCCCCGTCGGTGACCACGTCCACCTCGTAGCCCTCGCGCCGCAGCGCCCGGGCCAGCGGCTCGGAGATCGCGGGGTCATCCTCCGCGAGCAGCACCTTGGTCATGGCTTCGATGGTAGTCGCGCGTCGATCTCCCGGAGCGCTGGACCTCGACCGCCCGGGGCGCGCTGGAGCTCGTGGAGGGTCACCACGCCGATCCCGCGCAGCATCCGACGGCGACGCTCGGTGGCGCTGAAGCCCGACACCGAGCGCAGGACCTTGGCCATGTCCTCATCGACGAAGACGTGGCCGGAGGGGGTGACGGCGGTGATCCGGCTCGCCTTGTTGACCGTCAGACCGAAGACGTCACCGAGGCGGGAGACCACCCGGCCGTGGGCCAGTCCGACGCGCACGGGCGGCAGCAGCTCGTCCTCGGCCATGGCGTCCACGAGGTCGAGGGCGATCGCCGAGGCGGCCGCGGCATCCGTGTGCACGAAGAGGACCTCGTCGCCGACGGTCTTGATCACCCGCCCACCGTGCTCGGTGATCACGTCACTGGCCAACAGCTCGAACCGCTGGACCAGCCGGGCCAGCTGCCGCTCGCTCATCCGGCGGACGAACGAGGTGAAGGACACCAGGTCGGCGAAGCCGACGACCCGGATGGGGGCGGACGGGTCGGAGTGCACGGCCGGGTCTGCGTCGGCGATCATGCGGGCGATCGCGTTGGTCAGGTGACGGCGCCAGACATAGACGAGCAGGGGCTCGATGTCGTCACAGATGTTCGCGAGCAGCTCGGCGGCATCGGCAGCGATGCGCGGCTCGGGCACCGAACGGCTGTCCTTGCCCTCGAGCTCCTCGGAGAACGGCGACGTGAGCGACTCGGCCACGAGCTGGGTCTGCCAGACCGCGAGCCGGTCGGACGTGCGGGCGAAGGCACGCGTCATGCCCAGGGCGAGCTCTTCACTGACCTCCCCGTCGCCGATGAGGCGGGCCACCCGTTTGAGGGCCTCGAGGTCGGCCTCGGTGAACATCGCGTCCTCGTCGTCGACGTTCTGGAACCCCATCGCGTGCCAGAAGCGGCGCGCCACCACCGGTTCGACCCCGGCGCCCTCGGAGACCTCGCGACGGCCCATGGAGGCCGGCCGGCCGAGCAGTCGCCGCTCGATCTGCCCGGGCAGCTCCTCGACGAGGGGGTGGTCGCGGGCGCCGCTGACCTCCTCGGTGGTCATGGAACTCCTCTCAGCGCGACCTGACGTGGACGACGTCACCGGCGGACACGGTCTGGGTGCCGGTCTCGTCCCGGACCGTCAGTCTGCCCGCTGCGTCAACTCCTGTCCCGATCCCGTGGACGACGGCGCCCCCGGGCAGGTGGACCTCGACGACGCGGCCCACGGTCGAGCAGGCCGCCACGTACGCCGCCTGCGCGCTGCCGCCGGGGCCGGTGTCGTCGCGCAGCAGCGCGGCCAGGTGGGTGAGGAAGGCCGAGAGCAGCGCGGCGCGGTCCACGCCGGGGGCGCCCGCCGCTCGCAGCGACGTGGCCGTGCCGAGCGGGAGGTCCTCGCGGGCGGTGTCGACGTTGATGCCCAGGCCCACGACCACGCCGTCGGCCATCCACTCGCACAGCAGGCCGGCGAGCTTGCGGTCCCCGTCGCTCGGGACGAGCACGTCGTTCGGCCACTTCAGCGCCGTCTCGAGGCCGGCCACCTCGGCCACGGCCCGGCGAACGGCGAGACCCGCGAGCAGCGGCACCCACGACGGGCCGGATGCCGGGGGTGGCACGAACACGGACACGGCCAGGGAGGTGCCCGGCGTCGTCGTCCACGTCCGCCCGAGACGCCCGCGACCGGCATCCTGCTCCTCCGCGACGACCACGCGCCACGGCGAGGGAGCCGATCGAACCTCGTCGTTCGTCGACCCCAGGCGGTCGAAAACCTCGATGGGCGGCCACGGCGCGCCCGGTGTGACGGATCGCTCGCTGAGCGGTCGCTGGTCAGGGTTCTGGCTCACGCTCCCAAGGCTAGGCTCGGGCCATGCCCTCCAGCGACACCAAAGCCATCGGCGGTACCGACGTCCCGAAGGACATCGACACCACGACGACCGCCGGAAAACTCGCCGACCTCAAGCGCCGCGTGGCCGAGGTCGCGGGTGCCGGATCCGAGCGCGCCGTCGAGAAGCAGCACGCCCGCGGCAAGAAGACGGCCCGCGAACGGCTCGAGCTGTTGCTCGACGAGGGGTCGTTCGTCGAGATGGACAAGTACGCCCGACACCGCTCGGTCGCGTTCGGCCAGGACCGCAACCGCCCCTACGGCGACGGCGTCGTCACCGGGTACGGCACCGTCGACGGCCGCACCGTCGCCGTGTTCGCCCAGGACTTCACCGTCTTCGGCGGGTCGCTGGGTGAGGTCTTCGGCGAGAAGATCACGAAGGTCATGGACTTCGCGATGAAGGTCGGGTGCCCCGTCGTGGGCCTCAACGACTCGGGTGGGGCGCGCATCCAGGAGGGCGTCGTCTCCCTCGGCCTCTACGGCGAGATCTTCCGGCGCAACGTGCACGCCTCCGGGGTCATCCCCCAGATCTCGCTCATCATGGGCCCGTGCGCCGGGGGCGCGGTCTACTCCCCCGCGGTCACCGACTTCACCGTCATGGTCGACCAGACCTCGCACATGTTCATCACCGGGCCCGACGTCATCAAGACCGTCACCGGTGAGGACGTCGGCTTCGAGGAGCTCGGCGGCGCCCGCACCCACAACACGACGTCCGGCGTCGCCCACTACATGGGGGCCGACGAGGACGACGCCATCGAGTACGTCAAGGCGCTGCTGTCCTACCTGCCGAGCAACAACATGGAGCAGGCACCGGTGTTCGGCGAGGAGAACGACCTCGAGGTCACCGACGACGACCGCTTCCTCGACACGATCATCCCGGACAGCGCCAACGTGCCCTACGACATGCACGAGGTCATCACCCGAGTGCTCGACGACGGCGAGTTCCTCGAGGTCCAGCCGCTGTTCGCCCCGAACCTCGTCGTCGGCTTCGGCCGGGTCGAGGGCCACTCGGTGGGCATCGTGGCCAACAACCCGATGCAGTTCGCCGGCACGCTCGACATCAACGCCTCCGAGAAGGCCGCGCGGTTCGTGCGCACGTGCGACGCCTTCAACGTGCCGATCCTGACCTTCGTCGACGTGCCCGGCTTCCTGCCCGGCACCGACCAGGAGTGGGACGGGATCATCCGCCGCGGAGCGAAGCTCATCTACGCGTATGCCGAGGCCACCGTGCCGCTGGTCACGGTCATCACCCGCAAGGCCTACGGCGGCGCCTACGACGTCATGGGTTCCAAGCACCTCGGCGCTGACATCAACCTCGCCTGGCCGACCGCCCAGATCGCCGTCATGGGCGCCCAGGGTGCCGTCAACATCCTCTACCGCAAGGAGCTGGCGGCCGCCGCCGAGCGCGGGGAGTCGGTCGAGGAGGCGCGCGCCACGTTCATCAAGCAGTACGAGGACGCGCTGGCCAACCCGTACATCGCCGCCGAGCGCGGGTACATCGACACCGTCATCACCCCGTCGAACACCCGGATGAACGTCACCAAGGCCTTGCGGGCGCTGCGCACCAAGCGTGCGTCGCTGCCACCCAAGAAGCACGGGAACATTCCCCTATGACCTCTTCACAGGCTCAGAGCTCATGGGGCCCGGCCCGATGACGGCGTCACAGGTACCGGATGCCGTTACCCCCGTCATCGTGCGGGGTGCGGCGACACCCGAGGAGGTCGCCGCCCTGGTGGCGGTGCTCAGTGCCGTGGGCGGCTCCAGCGACGGCTCAAGCGCTGCGGATGCCGCGTCGAGCGTGTCTGCCTGGGCCACCCCCGCCGCGACGATGAGGCGACCGGTCGGGTACGGCCCTGGAGCGTGGCAGAACTCGCTGCGTTGACGCCCGTACCCACATCGACCAATAGGTCACCCCAGGTACGCCCCCACCCCACCAGCCCGTACCCACATCGACCAATAGGTCACCTCAGGTACGCCTGTGGATAACGAAAACGGGGAACCGCGGCGCGGTGCCACGCTTGCTGGATGCCGGACACGTCACCACCGCTGCCAGGGCCTTTCCTGCGTGCCGAGGCCAAGAACCTCGGGGTCTCGGATCGGAGGCTGCGAAGCCCGGACTTCCGCACGGTCTTCACCGGCGTGGTGGTCGACGCCCGGATCCCCGACACGGTTGTCGTGCGGTCGCGCGCAGCCATGCTGGTCTGCCCCGAAGGTGGGGTGCTCAGCCACTGGACCGCAGCACGGTTGTGGGGCGGCGTCGTTCCCGACAACGAGTGGATCCACGTCGCGTTCATGCGAGATGTCAGGTTTCGCGTCAGCGGGGCGAAACCGCACCGTTTCCGGCATCGCCTCGACATCAGGTTCCGGCACGGGCTCCCAGTCACCTCGCCTGCCCAGACGTTCTGCCACCTGGCGAGGCACCTCGGGTTGGTCGATCTCGTCGCTCTCGGAGACCGACTCGTCAAGAAGGGGCGGTGCACGCCGGATGACCTCATCGCCTATGCGCAAAACTGGCCGGGCCAGTGCCGGGTGGAGGCTCTCAGCGCGGCGAAACTCGTGAGGAAGGGCGTCGACTCAGTCCCGGAGAGTGCGCTTCGGCTCCTGATGGTGCTGGCTGGGCTTCGCGAGCCCGAGGTGAACATCCGGCTGCGGGACGTCGAAGGCAATGTGCGGTTTCGCATCGAGCTCGGCTACGAGGACGCGCTGCTGGCGATCGAGTACGACGGCCGTTGGCACGAGGAACCCGCGCAGAAGGCACACGATGACGAGCGCCGATCCGGCCTGAGGGAGCGCGATGGTTGGACCTTCGTCATCGTGACGGCCGATGACCTCTACGGACTCCCCGAGCAACTGCTGGAGCGGATCCGCAGCGCCATGGAGTCTCTGGGCATTCCGGTTCCCGCGGTCCTGTCCGACGGCTGGCGTCGCCACTTCCGAGTGGACACCGCTGCTGCGTGATGCTGCCCTTGCGACGGTGCGCGATCGATTCGACCGTCCCCGAGTGACCTATTGGTCGATCTGGCGACGGCCCGTGATCGATTCGACCGTCCCCCGAGTGACCTATTGGTCGATCTGGCGACGGCGGGCGAGGCTGCGCTCCAGGTCGAGGCTGTCGGCCGGCGCGAGCACCTGCGCCGCGACGACCCGGGCCGCGAGGTCGTCGTCGCCCATGAAGGCGCCGAACACCTCGGGCACGGTGATGCCGTGCTCCGGCGGCTGCCCCACCTCGATGGTGTCGCCGACCGAGAGCACACCGGGTTCGACGACCGCGAGGTACGCACCGGTTCGGCCTCGCTCGGTGAACCGGCGCACCCACCCCCGCTCCCCCATCCAGGCGGCGAAGGTCGCGCACGGGATCCGCGGTCCCGTCACCTCGAGCACCGCCGAGCCCACCGTCCACCGCTGACCGACGACAGCGGCATCCACATCGAGTCCGAGGGTGGTGAGGTTCTCCCCGAACATGCCGTCCCGCAGGTCCCGGCCGAGCTCGGCGCCCCACCAGTCCAGCTCCTCGCGCGCCACGGCATACACCGCCTGCTGTGACCCACCGTGGTGCTTTCGGCTGACGACGTCGTCTCCCAGCACCCCGCTTCCCAGGCCACCGCGCTTCGGGCCGGGGTCGCGCACCTCGATCGTGTCGACCGGGCGCTTGTCGATCGCCGTGTCGCCGCCGCGGGGCCGGATGCCGCTGCGGGCACCACCGATGTTGAGCGAAGTCACCACGGGTTTCATGGCCGAGAGCCTATGGCGGGGTCTGGCTCGGCGCGGTGGCAGCCAGCCGTACCCCGGGTGACCTATTGGTCGATGTCGGGACGGGGCCAGGCGTACCCCGGGTGACCTGTTGGTCGATCTCGGGACGGGGTGCTCCGGTAGCGTCCAGAGGGTGACCGAGCCGACCGCCGAGCCCCGTACCACCACCGCCGTCGACGCCGTGGCCGACGCCTACTTCGACGCCGCCATCGTCGCCAGCCCGATCGAGGCCACCTACCTGGGTGTCCCCGGCCGGGACACCGAGCTCGACGACCTCTCCCCGGACGGCTTCGCCCACCACGCCCACCTCGCGCGACGGACCCTGGCCGCCCTCGACGGCGTCGAGCCAGCGGATGCCGTCGACCGGGTGACGGTCGCCGCCATGCGCGAACGCCTCGGCCTCGTCATCGAGACCCACGACGCCGGCTACGACGCCATGGCCCTCAACGTCATCGCCTCCCCCCTGCAGGCCTGCCGCGACGTCTTCGACCTCATGCCCACCGGCACCCAGGAGCACTGGGCCACCATCGCCGCCCGACTGTCCGCGGTGCCGCAGGCCATGGAGCAGTACACGCAGACCCTTCTCGACAGTGCCGACCGGGGCCTGGTCACGCCGCGGCGCCAGGTCGAGGCCTGCATCGTCCAGTGCGAGGAGCTCACCGCCCCCGACGGCTTCTTCGCCACCTTCGCGCAGGGGGCCAGCGCCGACGGCGCCCCCCTCGCCGACTCGGTGCGGGCCGACCTCGACCGCGGCGCCCGGGCCGCCGCGCAGGCCTACGAGCAGATCGGCACCGCGTTGCGCGAGCGACTGCTCGGGCTCGCCCCGACCTCGGATGCCGCGGGGCGCGAACGCTACGGCCTCGCCTCGCGCTCGTTCCTCGGTGCCACGGTGGATCTCGAGGAGACCTACACCTGGGGGCAGGAGGAGCTCGCCCGGATCACCGACGACATGGCGCGAACCGCCGACCGCATCCTGCCGGGTGCAGGCGTCCGCGAGGCCATCGTCCACCTCGAGGGAGACCCGCGCTACCAGCTGCACGGAACCGACGCGCTGCGCGACTGGATGCAGGAGCGCGCCGACGAGGTCATCATGGCGATGGCCGACACGCACTTCGACATCCCGGAGCCGGTGCGCACCATCGAGTGCCTGATCGCCCCCACCCAGACGGGTGGCATCTACTACACCGGGCCGAGCGACGACTTCAGCCGACCGGGACGGATGTGGTGGTCGGTCCCCAAGGGCGTCACCGAGTTCGGCACCTGGCGCGAGCTGACGACCGTCTACCACGAGGGGGTCCCGGGGCACCACCTCCAGGTCGGCCAGACCGTCTACCGCCGAGAGCTGCTCAACAAGTGGCGCCGGATGATGTGCTGGACGAGCGGGCACGGCGAGGGGTGGGCGCTCTACGCGGAACGGCTCATGGCCGAGCTGGGCTTCATGGACGACCCGGGCAACTACCTCGGCCTGCTCGACGGCCAGTCGCTGCGCGCCGCCCGTGTCGTCCTCGACATCGGGGTGCACTGCGGCTTCGAGGCCCCGGCCGAGGTGGGTGGCGGGTCGTGGACGTACGACAAGGCCTGGACCTTCCTGCGGGCGCACTCCAACGAGGGTGAGGAGATGCTGCGCTTCGAGCTGAACCGCTACCTCGGCTGGCCGGGGCAGGCCCCGAGCTACAAGGTCGGCGAGCGGCTCTGGCTGCAGCTGCGCGACGAGGCCCAGCAGCGCGCCGGCGACGCGTTCTCGCTGAAGGACTTCCACCGACGCGCCCTCGACGTCGGGTCGGTGGGGCTCGACGTGCTGCGCGACGCCGTGCTCGACTGATGGGTTCGGAGCCGGCCGGGGACGGGCGCGGGGCCGTGGCCCGGGGGCGCCGGCCCGCGGGCAGCGGCACCCGCGAGGCCATCCTCGCGGCCGCGGCCCGCGCCTTCGCCGAGCAGGGCTACCCCCGAACAACGTTGCGCGGCATCGCCAAGGACGCCGGGGTCGACACCCGCCTCGTGTCGCACTACTTCGGCTCCAAGCAGGAGCTCTTCGTCAGCGTGGTCGAGCTCCCCTTCGACCCTGACGTCGTGATCCCCGCACTGCTCGGGCCCGGGCGGACCGGAGTCGGCTTCCGGCTCGCGGGCTTCGCGATCGGCATCATGGACACCCCCGAGGCACGCCAGACGATGACCGGGCTGCTGCGGGCCGCCGCCTCGGAGGAGGCTGCCGCCGTCCTCGTGCGCGACCTGCTCATGGAGCGCCTCCTCGGCCCGCTGGCCCACCACCTCGGAGGCGACGACCCCACGCTGCGGGCGTCCCTCGCCGCGTCGCAGGTGGCCGGCATGGCCTTCACCCGCCACGTCGTCGGCCTGCCGCGGCTCGCGAGCGCCTCGCGGGACGAGCTCGTCGGTGCTCTCGGGCCGGTGCTCGAGCACTACCTCGTGGGCGACCTGTCGCCACCGCCCGCCTGACGAGGCACAATCCAGCGGTGGAACTCGCCTCGGCCATCGTGGCCATCGTGCTCGTCGTCATCGTCGTCAGCCGCCTCGCCGCACCCGTCGGGGTGCCGACGCCGATCGCGCTGCTGCTCGCCGGGGCGGTGCTGTCGTTCGTGCCGGCCGTGCCGCAGCTGACGCTCTCCAGCGACCTCGTCCTGTACGGCCTGCTGCCGCCGCTGCTCTACGCCGCGGCCCTGTCGACGTCGCTGCTCGACATCAGGGCCAACCGGGCCTCCATCCTCGGCCTGTCCGTCGGGCTCGTGCTCTTCACCGCCCTGGGCGTGGCCGTCGTCGCGTGGTTGCTGCTGCCGATCCCGTTCGCCGTCGCCATCGCCCTCGGAGCGATCGTCGCGCCACCGGATGCCGTGGCGGCCACGTCCGTGGCCCGCAGCATCGGCCTGCCCCGGCGGGTCACGACGATCCTCGAAGGTGAGTCGCTGCTCAATGACGCGACCGCGCTCGTCACCCTGCGCACGGCCCTGGCTGCGGCCGGGTTGGCCGCCCACGGGGCAGCGACCCATGGCGAGGTCCCCGAGGTGACGGTCCCGTCCGTGGCGACCGACCTGCTCATCGCCTCGGTCGGTGGCGTCGCCATCGGCTTTGCTGCGTTCCTGGCGATCGGCGCACTGCGTCGCCAGCTGCACGAGGTGCCGGCAGACACCGCGCTGTCCTTCGTCGCGCCGTACATCGCCTACGTGCCCGCCGAGCTCGTCGGCGCCTCCGGGGTGCTGTCCGTCGTCACGGCCGGCCTGCTCCTGGCCCACAAGGCCCCCATCCTGCAGTCGGCACCCTCACGCCTCGCGGAGCGGATCAACTGGTCGAGCGTCACCTTCGTGCTGGAGAACGCCGTCTTCCTCCTCATCGGGCTCCAGATCGCATCCCTGCTCGAAGCGGTCGGCGAGGGCGACGGCTCACTCGGGCGAACCCTTCTCGTCGGCGGGGCCGTCCTCGTGACCTGCCTGCTGCTGCGTCCGCTGTGGATCGTGCCGTTCTCCCTCATCGGCGCGCGGCGGGCACCCGACCGCAGCGACGGCATCCGGGAAGGTCTCGTGGGCTCCTGGGCCGGGATGCGAGGTGTCGTGACCCTCGCGGCGGCCCTGACCCTGCCCGAGGAGACGCCGCTGCGCGCCGAGCTCATCGTGATCGCCCTGGTGGTCACGGTCGGCACGCTCCTGCTCCAGGGCCTGACCCTGCCCTCGCTCGCCCGCGCCCTCGACGTCCGCGGGCCGGACCCGCGCGAGGACGCCCTCGTCGAGGCCACCGTGCTCGGGGCCACGACGGGTGCTGGCCTCCGCCTCATCGAGGCCGACCCGGCCGCCGACCCGACCGCGGTCGCCGCGATCCGAGACCAG
>Ga0116186_1001945_pt1 | contig 19483 bp, 14 predicted proteins | sample AD_JPNNA4_MetaG_FD_89806 | JGI IMG/M metagenome (GOLD analysis project Ga0116186, IMG submission 89806) | Active sludge microbial communities of municipal wastewater-treating anaerobic digesters from Japan - AD_JPNNA4_MetaG | ecosystem: Engineered > Bioreactor > Anaerobic > Digestate | place...
GCGATTGCCCTCGCGCGAAAGGGACGATGGACGACGACCGCTCTCGTCGCCTCGCTCGCCGTGCTCACGAGGGCGGCAGGCGTCGCCCTCGTTCCGGCCATCGCGGTCGCCGCGGCCCGTACCCTCGCGCGGGAACGCGCGCAGGCCAAAGCCGGCGACGCCGTGAGAGGACGAATCGATCTCGCCAAGCTCGCCGGGATGGCCGAGGCGATCCTCGTCCCGCTCGCCGTTTTCCTCGCGTGGAAATTTTCTTTCTTAGGCGAGCGCTTCGACATCGTCGAGCGATCGTTCTTCGGCCGCTCGTTCGCCCCGCTCGTCTCGATCCGCGCGTGGCTCGCCTGCTTCGCGTCGATCGTTTCGTGGCCGAGCCCGCGGGGCGCCTACTACGCGCTCGAGCTCGCGGCCCTCGCGCTCGCGCTCGTCGCATCCGCATGGGGAGCGCGCCATCACCCGGACCTCGCCGTGTTCGGCCTCGCCGTCCTCGCCGCGTCCGTACTGAGCGTGTCGACGCAGGGCATCGTCCGCTACGTCCTTTCCTGCCCGCTGATCTTCGCCTTCCTCTCGCGTCGTGGCAGGAATCCCAGCTTCGAGCGCGCGTGGGGCCTCGCGAGCGTCCTCTTGATGGGCTTCTTCGCCCTGCTCTTCTCACTCGACATGTGGGTCGCCTGAGTCAGACGCGAACCGATACCCGTTTTTCCCCGCGCGCTTCGCGCGGTACATGGCATTGTCGGCGAGCTTGACGAGACCGTCGACCGAATCGGCGTCCGCCGGATACAGGGCGACGCCGACGCTCGCGCCGACCGAGACGTACCGCTCCCCGACTACCATGGGCTGCGCGACGCGCTGCACTACCTTCTCGGCGACGGCGGCCGCGTCGTCCCGACCGCCCACCGACGTTACCACGATCAGGAACTCGTCGCCGCCCGCGCGGGCGACCGTGTCCATCTCGCGCACGGATAGCTTGAGACGGCGCGCGACCTCCTTCAAGGTCTCGTCCCCGACGTCGTGCCCGTGAGTATCGTTCACTTCCTTAAAGCCGTCGAGGTCAATGAACATGACAGCCACCATCGTGCCAACCCGGTCCGCCCCGCTCATCGCGACGGAAAGCCGATCGCGGAAAAGCCGCAGGGCAGGCAAGTCGGTGAGCCCGTCGTGCGTGGCCATGTGCCTGATCCTGAGCTCGGTCGCGCGCCGCTCGGTGATGTCGACGAAGGTGACTACCGCCCCGCGGATATTCCCGTCGGCGACTTGTGGGTACGACCAGTACTCGGCGGGGAACGGCGTCCCGTCGGCCCGCCACAGCACCTCGTCGTCCACGTGCGATGGTTTTCCCTCTCGAAACGCACGGTATATGCGGCACTCCTCGAGCGGGATGGGCGTACCGTCCTCGCGGGCGTAGTGGATCAGCTCGTGCATGTTCTTGCCGAGGAACGCGTCGGTGCTCTGGTACCCGAGCATCCGGGCGCAGGAATGGTTCGCGAAGGTGCATCGACCGTCAAGGTCGATGCCGTAAATCGCCTCGCCGGTCGAATTCAAGAGGAGACGCGTCCGCTCCTCGCTTTCGCGCAACGCCTCCTCGGCCTCCTTCGCCGCGCTGACGTCCCAATTAAGGCCCGTCATCGCGATGGGAACGCCCTTCGCGTCCCGTTCCACCCGCGCTGACGCCCTGACGTGCTTGACCGTCCCGTCGGCGAGCCTTATACGGAACAAGGTATCGAATATTCCCTTGCCGACAACCGCGCTCTTTAGCAGGGCGACGACCCAGGGCTCGTCCTCGGGATGCAGCCTTTCGCGCCAGGTATCGTACGTGGGCTCGACGTCGTCGGGCACGCCCATGAGCTCGAACATCCGCTCGTTCCAGGTGAGCTGGTCCGTCGAGAGGTCCCAGCTCCATACCCCCATCCGCGCGGCCTTGATCGCCCAATCGATGCGGGACGAAAGTCGCTTGATTTCGGCCTCCGTGCCCTCGCGCGCGACCGCCTCGGCCGTAAGCTCGTCCCGGGCCGCGCGGACGCGCGCCGACTGCGTGAGACTCCGCTGGTACAGGCGTATCGTCAACCCAACGAGCCACGAAAGGGAGAAGCCGAACAAGGCGACGACGAGCGGAAGGGGGGATCGGTGCATGGCCACGAACGCGTCGGAAGGAATCACGGTTACGGAGAGCTCGTGGTCCAGGATGCGCGCGACCGACGACGCGCTAAAGGCCGACGGCGACCGAGCGGGCAAGACATCCTGGTAAAGCAGGTCCGACTGAAACCGAACCGACACCAAAAAATCGTCGCGATGGGACGCGTGCTCCCTCGCGCTAAAGACGTACCTAAGCCACCGTTCGGCGTGGAGGACGCCGAGAATAAAACCGTCGTGCCGTTGGCCCACGTGGATGGGAATGAAGATCAAGATACCTAAGCCGCCCTGCACGAGCTCGCCGGGATGGGTTATCGCAGGCACTCCAAGATCGCGGGCACGGGTCATCGCCTCTCGTGCCGACGCGTTCCGAGTAAGGTCGTACCCAAAGGCGCGGCGATTACCCTCGAGGGGGACGGCCCACCGCGCTATGCCGCCAGAGTCCACCCACTCGATCGCCTGGAAGCCCGGCGCGTCGGCGAAGTACGGGGCGACCGACTCCGAGAAAGACTCGCGCGTCGGTCGCCCGTGCGCCTCCCAAGCCATGGCGACGCGGTGCAGGGCCGGTATCCGGTTGCGAAGATCGGCCTCAATGAGAGACGCGAGGTAATCGCTTTCCGCCTGGAGATTTATCGCCAGTGACCGGCATTCCTGGGAATGCATGAGGCCCCAGAGCGCTGCGGTAAGCCCGAGGATGATGGTCCCGACAAGGATGGCTATCCATCGCCCCGGGGTACGGTCTCGGTCTAACGAGGGCATACGACAAGTATAGGCGGCGCGGGACGGCGACGCAAACGAGCGGAACGACTATCCTGCGTTTTTTCTTGACAGCCGCGCGAGACGCGCGGAGAATAACTCATTATGCGCACCGTATCATCGAAGCGCCGCGCCACGCGGTCCATCGCCTTTCTCGCCCTCGCCGTTTTGGTCACCCTGGCCATCTCCTCCCTCGTAGCCTGCCAAGGGAAAAAACCCGCCGGTCTCGGGGGCAAGTACCGTAACCTCCTCGCCGAGGTCGGCGTCTCCCAGGCGGACATCGACGCGCGCGTCGAGAAAACCGTCGAGCAGTTTTTCCGGGGTACCAATGCCCAACGGATATACTACGAGTTCGGCGACGGCATGGCCTACATCCTCGACGTAGGCAACCGCGACGTTCGAAGCGAGGGGATGTCCTACGGGATGATGTTCTGCGTGCAACTCGGCATGAAAGAGGAATTCGACCGACTGTGGAAATATTCCCACGAGATACTCCTGCACAAGACGGGCGACTACGCGGGCTATTTCGCCTGGCACGCCACACCGGACGGGACGATTATCGACAAAAACCCCGCTCCCGACGGGGAGGAATACTTCGCGATGTCCCTGCTGATGGCCTCGAACCGCTGGGGCGACGGCGAGGGGATATTCGACTATCGCGCGCGCGCGAACGACATCCTTGACCACATGCTGAATCACCGAAAGATACTCGGCCTCCCGCCGAAATCATGGATCGGCGACATGTTCGACGCGAACCGCAATCAAGTAGTCTTCGTGCCCTTTGGGGGCTCGGCGACCTTCTCCGACCCCTCCTATCACCTGCCGCATTTCTACGAACTCTTCGCGCTCTGGGCCGACAAGGACAACGATCGATGGCGCGCGATCGCGGCCGAGAGCCGCGCGTTCTTCCGCAAGGCATGCCACCCGAAAACCGGGCTCGCTCCTGATTACGCCGACTTCGACGGTGTGCCCGTCAAGCAGGGCGACCATTACCGCTTCGAATACGACGCGTGGCGAGTCGCGATGAACATCGCCCTCGATTCGGCCTGGTGGGGAAAGGATCCCTGGCAACGGGAGGAATGGGCGCCGACCTACCTTTCGTTCTTCTCGAAGCTGGGCGTGTCGATGCATCCCGACCAGTTTGACGTCGACGGGGGCAACCCGGCCGGAAGCCACTCGACCGGGCTCGTCGCCATGAACGCCGTCGCCGGACTCATCGTCCCCACGAAGGTTGCTCGGCCCTTCGTTGAGGAATTCTGGCTATCCCCGATTCCGTCGGGCCGGGGCCGCTACTTCGACGGGTGCCTGTACCTTTTCGCCCTTCTCAATCTCTCCGGGCGATATCGGATCATCGGGCCGACGCAGTAAGACAAAAAAGAAAAAATCGTCACACTGGCCGGCGAAACGGGCATATACTGTCCTCACGATACGAGGAGGCCCGCATGGAGAAGCATATCTATGTGTCGCTGATGCCGGAAGCCCTGGTAATGAGCCAGCTCGGCCCCGAGGAATTCGGGACGTACTACTCGGTTGGACCAGAGCGAAAGACGCAAGGGCAGGCGGCTTTTTTCGAGATCGATCCCGGATTCCGGGATCCCTTCTTCCCGATAGACCAGGCGCTCGCGCTCTGCGCGCCGCACAAGGACGGGAGTCCCAAGCGCTCCGTCTATTGCGCCGTGTACCGCGTCGTCGAGCACGTGCCGGTCTCCGCGCTCGGCAAGCTCTACCTGGTGACCAAAGACGGTCGCACCCTGGGCGTCGATCGCGCGCCGTCCATACCGGATGACCCGAGCGGGCTCCATCTCTACCACGAGATCGCGCCCCTGCACCCGCTCGTCGTCAGCACCCTCGGGCCGCGCGCCTTCCATTCGTTCTTCATGGGCGACACCAAGAAGAACATCGGCGTGCCCGCACTCTGCTGGGTCGAGTGCAAGCTCGGCGAGCTCGCGACGAACCCCGAGATGGGCGACGTCCGCGACCTCCCTTACGAGAACATCGACCACCTGCGAAGTTGCCTCGTGCAGCTCAAGACCAAGAACGTCGTGACGAAAATAGTCGAGCGACTGAACCCCTCGACCTTCGCGTACCGCACCATCAAGAACGGCATCTTCTACGGATCCGGGAAGGAACTCGCCATGTTCCCGCTCCCGCCCGTCGAGGCGCTGAAGAACGCCCACTATCAATGGTGGCGTTCCGCAAACATGTAGGAGACTGTCATTCATGAATACAGATATTTGGCTATACTCCGGCCTCGTCGCCGGCGTCCTTTCCGTCCTCGCCGCCCTCGGCGCCTACGCCCGCGTGCGCGCCTACGACTCCGGCACGGACCGGAGCCGCGAGATCGCGGGATGGATACGGAGCGGGGCGTCGACCTATCTCCGCATGCTTTACAAGACCCTGCTCGTCGTCGCCGTCGTGCTCGGGATCGTCCTTTCAGTCGTCTTCTCCGGCATCGAGGAAAAACCGATGCATGGACTTCTTACCGCCGGGGCATTCGGCTTCGGCGCCCTCTGCTCGGCGCTTGCCGGCTGGCTCGGGATGTCCGTCGCCGTCGAGGCGAACGTGCGCACGGCGGTCGCCTGCAAGAAGGGCGTCGCCGACGGCTTCCAGGTCGCATTCAAGGCGGGAACGGTGATGGGCCTCGCGATGGTCGGCGTCGCCGTCTTCGGGATGTGCCTTCTGTACCTTATCTGGCGCGACGTCGAGATCGTGCTCGGCTTCAGCTTCGGCGCCTCATCGCTCGCCCTCCTCGCGAAGGCGGGCGGCGGAATCTACACGAAGACCGCCGACATCGCGGCCGACCTCGTCGGCAAGGTCGAGGTCGGGATCCCGGAGGACGACCCGCGCAACCCCGCGGTGATCGCCGACAACGTCGGCGACAACGTCGGCGACGTCGCCGGCATGGGCGCGGACATCTTCGATAGCTACGTCGCGGCGTCCGTCGCGTCGATGGTCCTCGGTGCCTCATTCGCGGGATCAATCGGGCCGCAGTACGCAATCCTGCCGCTCGCCCTCTGCGTCATCGGTATCGTCTCGTCCTTCATCGGCCTCCGCTTCGTGCGCGTCGGCAAGGACGGCAAACCCGGGCGAGCGCTCAACTTCGGGACGGTGTTCTCCTGCGTGATCTTCGCCGCCCTCGCGACCGCCTTCTTCGCCGCTGTCAACGCCGTCTCGGGCGGGGATCCGGCCCTCGGCCTCAACTGGGGTGTTCTCCTCTCGACCCTCGCCGGCCTCGTCATCGGCGTCGTGATGGGCTTCACCACCGACTTCTTCACGAACGACGAGCACCGGCCGGTGCGGAACGTCGCCGAGATATCGGGATCGGGCACAGGGCTCACGATCATCACCGGCTTCAGCTACGGCCTCGTGTCGATCGCGCCCGCGATCGTCGGGATCGTCGCCGCTACCCTCGCCTCCTACTTCTGCTCGCAAGCGTTCGGACTTCCCGGCATCTACGGGGTCGGCGTCGCCGCGGTCGGCATGCTCTCGCTCACCGGCATCGTCGTCTCGAACGACGCCTACGGCCCGATCGTCGACAACGCGAAGGGAATCGCCGAGATGTCCGAGATGTCCCACGAGGTCGTCGAGCGCGCGGATACCCTCGACTCGGCCGGCAACACGGCGAAGGCGATCACCAAAGGCTTCTCGATCAGCGCAGCGGCGCTGACCGTCCTCGCGATGTTCGCCGCCTACTCCGAGGTCATCTCGAAATACTCGGGCGGCGGCTCGTTCATCCTAAACCTGCAGGATCCCCTCGTCCTCTCCGGCACCCTGCTCGGCTGCATCGTCCCGGCCGTCTTCAGCGCCCTGACGATGCTCGCGGTCACGAAAAACGCCTTCGTGATGATCGGCGAGATCCGGCGCCAGTTCAAGGCGAAGCCGGGTATACTCGCGGGCACGGAGCTTCCCGACTACACCGCCTGCGTCGGGATCGCGAGCTCGGGGGCCCTCAGGGCGCTCGCCCTTCCCGCGGCCCTCGCCGTGCTCCTTCCGCTCGCGGTCGGCTTCCTTCTCGGGCCCGGCGCCCTCGGCGGCTTCCTCGCCGGCTCGATCTTCACCGGGGTGGTGTTCGCCCTCCTGATGTCGAACGCGGGCGGCCTGTGGGACAACGCAAAGAAATACGTCGAGGCGGGCAACTGCGGCGGCCCCGGCTCGGAGGCGCACAAGGCGGCGGTCGTCGGCGATACCGTCGGAGATCCCTTCAAGGATACCGCCGGTCCCTCGCTCAACACCCTGATCACCGTGATGAGCCTCGTGTCCAGCCTTTTCGCACCGTTGATCGCGCGATTCCACCCGTTCTAACTTCCGTCATATTATAGAAAAAACCTTTCGCGCGCGCCCCGAAACCCGGGCGCGCGCGCTTTTTTTACTCATGAAACCCTTTCGCCTCCGGGGTTTTTTCTGCTATACTGCCCGCAGAACGGGGGTGATATGGTCTTCGACATTGTCGTTATCTGCTTTAAATTGTTGGGGGCCCTCGGCCTGTTCATGTACGGCATGCAGCTGAGCTCGGACGGCATCCAGCGCGCCGCCGGCGACCGCCTTCAGGGGACCGTCAACTTCATGACGAAGAACCGCTTCTTCGCCGTCATCACCGGCGCTCTCGTTACCGTCCTGATACAATCGTCTTCGGCGACGACCGTCATGGTCGTCTCCTTCGTCAATGCCGGGCTCCTGAACCTCTTTCAGGCGATCGGCGTCATCATGGGCGCCAACATCGGCACCACCCTGACCGGCTGGATCATCGCGGCGGTTGGGGTCCAAAAGTTTTCCATCGCGTTGCTGGCCGTTCCCATATTCGGGATCGGCTTTTTTATGTCCCTCGCGAAAAAGCGCGGCGACTCGTTCGTGAGCTACGGCGAGGGGCTGATGGGCTTCGCCCTGATCTTCCTGGGACTTGAGTACCTTTCCAAGGCGATACCCGATCCCTCGGGAGACGCGCTCCTCTTCCTCAAGGACTTCGCCAATAGAGGATGGCTCGCGATCATCCTCTGCGTCCTCGTCGGCACCGTATTCACCATGCTGATCAACGCCTCGAGCGCCACGCTCGCGATCGTCATCGGCCTCGCGGCGAAGGGCATCCTCAACTTCGAGATGGCCGCCGCGATCACCCTCGGCGCGAACATAGGTACCACCTTCGACTCGTTCCTCGTCTCGCTCGGCGCGAACACAAACGCGAAGAGGGCCGCGTGGGCGCACATCCTGTTCAACATCGTCGGCACCCTCTGGGTCGCCGTCGTCCTCAGGCCCTTCATCGCGTTCGTCGACTTCGTCACCCCCGGCCCGATCACGGCGCAATCGGCGGGCACGCACATCGCCATGATGCACACGATGTTCAACATCGCGAACACCGTCGTCCTTTTGCCCTTCGTCCGCCAATACGGGAACCTCCTCGCGCGCTTCATCAAGCCGAAGAAGGGAGAGGACGAGGCGGGTAAGCTCGAGTACCACGCGACCCCACTCCTCGAGAGCCCCGAGCTCAACATGGCGAAGGCGCGCCTCGACGTCGCCGAGCTCTCGCGCGTCTCCGAAAGTCTCTTTACCAAGTTCCGCGAGGAGTTAACCGGGAAAAGGGCCTGGGACGACGAGACGATGCAGTATTTCACCCGCTACTGCCGCTATTCCTCCGCGATGCAGGAGGGGATATCCCGCTTCCTCCTCGAGGTCGCCCAGCAGGACATCGCCGAGAAGACGCGCGACAACATCGGGGTTCTTCTCCGCCTCGTCACGGATTTCGACAACGTCAGCGGCTGCTGCATGACGCTCGCGAGCATGCAGGAGCGCGCGAGGCGAAAGAAGCTCGAGTTCAGCGAGACCGAGATCGAGCTCCTCGAGCCCTACACCGCCCTCGTCGCCGAGTTCCTCCTCTTCGTCAGGTCCAGGATCGACAAACCGCTGAGCGAGGCCGACCTCGCCCTCGCCGTCGACTTCGAGAATCGCGTCGACGCCTCGCGCTCCGAACTGAAAAAGCTCGCGCGCAAGAGGATCAAGAGCGGCGCGGACGTGAAGGTGGAATTGCAATTCATCGATTTGATTCGACACGTCGAGAAGGTCGGCGACCACGCCTACTCGATCGCGGTAACGCTGCGCGAGATGCGCTAAAAAGAAGGGGGCCGGCCCGGCGGAACTGCGTGTTCCGGGACGACCCCCAAAGGTTTTGCGCGCCGCCTGGCGTCGCGGTGCAGCAACCTCACTCTATCAGATCTACGTTATTGCGCAATGGCCCAAATGCGGTAAATGTCGGCGCTAATCAAGACTTTCGTCCCTAACTTTCGTTTTCTCATCGAACGGTCTCGTCCTGACCGGACCACGCGTTTCCGTTCCCTTCAGGGTATCGGCGCGCGCGTAGTCAAGCTCAAGGTCGGCCATCCGCGCGAGACCCGCCATACAACCGGCGCAGGCGCCGGTCCGCTCGGTAACGCAGCGCTTTCCCGGGTAGATCTCGTAATCCTTCTTGTGGAGCGCGGGGGTGAAATTCGGCATCACCACGTTCGCGCCGGCGCGGAGCCCGTCGACCCGATAGTCGCGGTCCATGCTCCCGAGGGCGGTAGTCGCGGGCAGATATGCCGACCGCGTGACGATGCGGGTGACGGCGACCGTGCGGAGGGTAAGGCCGACCGAGCCCGCGCGCGCGTTCCGGAACACGGTATCGGGGTGCGGGATGAACGGGCCGATCCCGATCATGTCGAAATCCCTCTCGCGGAAGAAGGCGACGTCTCGGGCGATGTGCGCGAGCGTCTGCCCGGGAAAACCGACCATAATCCCGCTACCCACCTGATAGCCGAGGTCGCGAAGGTCGTCGAGGCACCGAAGCCGGGTCGCGAGCTCGCGACCCGCGTGTATCGAGGCGTACAGGACTGGATCGGAAGTCTCGACGCGCATAAGGTAGCGGTCCGCACCCGCCTCGCGCCAGAGGGAGTAATCGGCGCGCGAGCGCTCGCCGACGGAGAGGGTGATCGCGACCTCGGGAAATCGCGCCTTGATCCCGGAGACGACGTCGGCGAGCCAACGCGCGTCCATCCCGTCCTCACCGGACTGAAGAACGATCGTCCTAATCCCGGCGTCGCGCACGGCTTGGGCGCTCGAAAAAATTTCGTCCGCCGTCAAGCGGTAACGCGCGGCGTTTCTATTCGCCCGATTGAGGCCGCAGTAGAAGCAGGTATTGCCGCAATAACTGGAGAACTCGACGAGGCCGCGAAGGAACATCCGCTCGCCCGACGTCGCGTCCCTGATAGCGCGGGCGGCGGCGAACAACGCCTCGTCGGTTTCCGCGGGACCGTCAGGCCCGTCGAGTAGGGTTTCGAGATCATCGAGGCGCGGCGCGCGCCCTCGATCGCTCGCAGAGGCCGTGCGGTCGAGTGCTGCTGCGAAGTCGCACGGGTTGGTCTCGCTCATCTCGGGGCTCCTTTCGCCCGTTCGAGGGCGGAACGGTAGGCGGCGAGCGCCTCCGGGAAGGGTGAGAGGGTTCGCTCGGCGACCCCCTGCAGGACTGATATCGCCATGCCGTAGTTGGTGACGGGAACACCGCGCGCGCGCGCCTCCTCGATTCGCCACAGCATCTGCCTTCTCGTCAGCGTACAACCGCCGCAGTGCACGACGAGGGCATAGCGTTCTAGGTCCTCGGGATAGTCGCGGCCGGAGGCGTGGTCCACGGCGACGTCGGCGCCCGCGAACTGCCTGATCCACCTCGGTATCTTCACGCGGCCTATGTCATCCTCAAGTGCGTGATGGGTGCACGACTCCGCGACGAGAACGCGGTCGCCGGGCCCGAGGGTCTCAAGCCTGGCGGCGCCCTCGGCGAGGAGGGCGACGTTCCCCTTGAAGCGCGAGAAGAGGATCGAGAAGGTGGTGCAAGGAACGCCCGCCGGGGTGTCCGCGACCATCTTGAGCGCGATCTGCGAATCGCAGACGACGAGGTCTGGCGGCTCGCCGAGGCGGTCGAGGAGCGGGCGGTACTCGCGTTCCTTGACGACGGCGCATGCGGCGTCCGAGTCGAGCGCGTCACGGATCGTCTGCACCTGCGGAAGGATAAGCCTACCCTTCGGCGCCTGCAAGTCGATCGGCACGATGAGGACGGCGAGGGGCATCCCCTTCCCCGCGGGTAGGAGGTCGCCGAGTATGCGCGGCGGCTCGAGGAAGTCCTCCGGGCAACAGGCGATCAAGAGTCTCTTCAACTCGGCCACGGTCGCCTCACGGCCGCGTTCCCACTCGGCGCGGCCGGGCGAGCCGGGCGCAGGGGCGGTCGGCGCGGCACAGGAAAAGACCCACTCGGTCTTTTTCCCAATGAGGGAAAGCCACTCGGGATCAGGCCTCGCGATATCCGTCTTGCTGACCGCGACGACGAGGGGGATGTTTTTCTCGCGAGCGGACTCCGCGATCCCTTCCTCGTACTCCGTCCATACACCGGCCTCGAGGACGAGGACGGCGACGTCGGCGGTCGCGAGCGCCGACTTGGTGCGCGAGACGCGGAGCGAGCCGATCTCGGTCGAGTCGTCTATGCCCGCCGTGTCGAGGAGGGTGATCGGGCCGAGAGGTAAGAGCTCCATCGATTTTTCGACGACGTCTGTGGTCGTCCCGGCGACCGGGCTCACGATCGAGGTCTCCTGACCGGTAACGAGGTTGACGAGGCTTGACTTGCCGGTGTTCGCGCGTCCAAAGACGCCGACGCGGAGCCGGACCGACTTAGGTGCCGCGTTCATCGCTTACCTCCCGGCTCGCCCCGGAAACCTAACGACATCAGGGCCTCGGGTGAGAGAACGCGCGCCACTTCATCAGCGCCGAGCTTCGCCTCGAGGAACGAGCGGAGGGTCGGCCTACCGGCCGACGACGAGGACTCCCACTCGCGAAGGAGCTCGCCCGCCCCGTCGTAACCGAGGATGGGCACGAAGGCGGAAACGATCATCGGGTCGGCGTCGACGAGCTCGCGGCACCGTTCCCTGTCGGCGACGATAGACCGCACGCAGCGCTCGAGGCACGCGGCCCCGCCCGCGAGGGCGCGAAGTGCGCCGAGCGAGGCGTCCGCGATCAGCGGAAGGAACTCGTTAATCTGGAGGCTCCCCGCCGAGGCCGCCGCCGCGACGAGTGAATCCTCCGCCTGGGCGCGCATCCCCGCCTGCATCGCGGCCTCGAGGAGGACGGGGTTAACCTTACCCGGCATCGCCGACGACCCGGCTTGGACCGGCTCAAGGGCGATCTCGCCGGTGTGCGAGAGGAAACGGAGGTCGCGCGCGGCCTTGACGAGGTCGCAGGCGAACGCCTTCGCGATGCCCGACGCCTCGACGATCGCGTCCGCGTTCGCGGTGGCGTCGACGAGGTTCTCCGCGCGCGCGAGCGGAAGCCCGGTGATCTCGCGGAGCCGGTCCGTCGCGCGGAAGATGTAGTCGCGCGGGGCGCCGAGCCCGGTTCCCACGGCGACCCCGCCGAGGTTCACCACGCGAAGCCGCTCCTCGCACTTGAACGCTCGCCACCGGTCGCGTGCGAATGCCTCGGCGAGGGCGCCGAACTCCGAGCCGAGCGTCAGGGGAACGGCCGTGCGGAGCTCGGTGCGGCCGACGGTAACGATCGCGGCGAACTCCCGCTCCTTCGCCTGGAAGGCTGACTGAAGGCCCTCCGCGCGCGAGGCGAGCTCGCGGAAGGCGTAGAGGAGGGCGACGCGGAGCGCCGTCGGGTAGGTGTCGTTCGTCGACTGATGGAGGTTGACGTGGTCAAGTGGATCGACGGCGACGCCACCGCCCTCGCTCGCGAGCGAGGCGATCACCTCGTTAAGGTTCATGTTCGTCGAGGTCCCCGCCCCGCCCTGAAGGGCGTCGACGGGAAACTGGTCGGCGTGCCCGCCGCGCGCGATCTCGTCGCACGCAACCTCGATCGCGTCCGCTATCCGCGAGTCGAGCCACCCCCCTTCCCTATTCGCCCGGGCGCACGCCTTCTTGACGAGGGCATAGGCGCGGACGAGCCCGGGGTCGACGGCCCTTCCCGCGACCGCGAAGTTCCGCCGAGCCCGCTCGGTATGCGCCCCCCACCGGGCGCCGTCGAGTATATCGATCTCGCCGAGGAAATCGCGCTCCCTCATCAGAAGTAAAGGTCCCGCTCGCCGCGAAGGATGCGCTCGCGCGCCTTCACCAGGTGCTCCCACATCGCCTCCGAGAAGTCGGCGGGCACGCGCGCGCGCACCTCCTTCATCTCGCGGTCGATGATCTCGTCGCCGATGCGCTTCGTCTCCGGGCTCGCGAAGTCCTCCAACCATTCCTGGAAGGTAAGCACGGCGTTCAGCTTGCAAAAGCAACCCTCGCGCCCCGAGCCGAGCGCGTCCATGATCTTCTTACCCGTGCGGCCGCAGCGGTATCCGGCGGTGCAGAATGAGACGATGTGCCCCATCTCGGCGAGCTCGCGGATAATCGCGTCGAGGCTTCGCGTGTCGCCGAGCATGAACTGCTGGTTCTCCTCGCGCTGCGTAGCAGCGCCCGCGGGGAAGTCGTCGGTATACGCGCCGATGCCGACGCGGGTATCCGCGTCGCGCTGGGTGCACATCTTGATGACGGATCGGATCATCTCCGGCTTCTCGCGATTGGTGACGATGAGCCCGGCGTACGGAATCGCGAGCCTAATGACGGCGATCAGGTAACGAAATTCGTCGTCGCTTACGCGATTGGTCACCCAGGAGAAGTCGGTATCGGCGGCGGGCTCGAGGCGGGGAACCGAGACGGTGTGCGGCCCGAGGCCGAACCTTCGCTCGAGGTCGCGCGCGTGCGCGACGAGCCCCATCACCTCGAAGCGCCAGTCGTAGAGCCCGAACAGGGCGCCGACCGCGACGTCGTCGATCCCGGCGTCCATCGCGCGGTGAAGGGCGTAGAGTCGCCAAGGGTAGTTTCCCTTAAGGGTGCCGGCGGGATGGACCGCGGCGTACGTCTTCTTGTGATACGTCTCCTGGAAAACCTGATACGTGCCGATCCCGGCCTCGTGAAGCTTCTTCAGACCCTCGATTGGCAAGGGCGCCGCGTTGACGTTGACCCGGCGAATCTCGCCGACGCCGTTCCGCACTCGCTCTTTGATTGAATATATCCGCCGCATGCTCTCGGCAATGTAGTCCGCGTCGGTGTCCGGGTGCTCGCCGTACACGACGACGAGCCGCTTGTGCCCGATCTTCGCCGCGAGGACCCGGGCCTCGGCCTCGATCTCGTCCATCGTGAGGACGCGCCGCTCGATCGCCTCGTTGTCGCACCGGAAGCCGCAGTACTTGCATCGGTTCACGCACTTGCTCCCGCAGTAGAGCGGGGCGAAGGTGACGACGCGGTTGTCGTAGACCTTCGTCTTGATCTCGCGCGCCGCCTTGAAGACCTCTTCCTTGAGCGCAGGATCCTCGACGCCGAGGAGGCAGGCGACGTCCGCCGAGTCCATCAGCTTGATGTCGTAGGCCTTCTTGATGATCGCGCGCACTCGGTCGGCGCCCGCGCCGCGCCCCCGCGCGATCTCCGCCTCGATGGCGTCGTCGTCGATGAAGTCCTTGCCGTCGACGAGGTACCGATCGATCTCGTCCTGCCTGATCAGGCCCTTCTGCCACTCGGCCACGTTCCGCTTCCCGCCCGCGTTCGCATCTTCTTTCATAATTCCGTCTCCTTTCCCGCGCGCGCGGGGCCTATAGCTTCGCGAGGGTCGACTTCACGGTGACCCCCGGTATCATCCCGAGCTTCCCGGTAAGGGAGCCGATGCGGTCGGTTGTGTCGTCGACGACGAGGGTGATGACGTTGAGGTCGCGGTCGTGGTAGGGGATGCCCATCCTCCCGACGACTTTCCCGTCCCAGTCCGAAAGGACCTCGTTAACCCGATGGGCGGCGGGCCGATCCTTGACGATGATGGCGACGACGCCTACTGCGCGCTGTTCCATGCGCAATCCTCCCTTGCGGGGATCGAGTTGGGGCGTTTAGTGTTGGGGGTGTTCCCCGCTGCGCCCGTTCCCGATCCAGTGGCTGCGGTCGGGGGCGGGCGGCGTAACCGGGGCTCGGAACGCGGGTACGGCCGAATGGCCGCCTTGCGCGCGGGGCATGAAGGTTCGCACGTATCCCGTCCCTTGGCTTCAGACGAATCCTGACCGCAGGTGGGCGGGACGCGCCGCTTGGGCGAATCCCGTTCTTCACATACTATACTCTATCGCCCTTTTTTTATCAATAGGGCGTGTGTACGCTGCCAAAAAAACGCGGGGAACGAATCCCCGCGCAATTGAGCCTAAGCGCTTCTCCCCGCCGAGAGGGCGTGCTGCTCGAGCGGAATAAGGATCTTGAAGACGGTCCCCTTCCCCTCCTCGGACTGAAGCTTGATCGTCCCGCGCGCTTCCTTTACGCGGTCGCGCACGAGGCTGAGCCCCATACCGCGGCCCGCGTGCAGGTCGGCGGTCTCGGCGGTGCTAAAGCCCGGCGAGAAGAGGAGTTGGAGCAGGGCTCCCTTGTCCTCGAGTTTCCGCTCGTCCTCGACGAGGTGCATCGCGCGCGCGCGATCCCTGATCTTGTCGAACCGAAGGCCCGCGCCGTCGTCGGTGAGCTGGACCAGTATCTTGCCATCGACGACCTCGATCGCGAGGCCGATGCGGCCCATCTCGTCCTTCCCTTGTAGTTTCCGATCCTCGGGCGCCTCGATGCCGTGGTACATGGAGTTCCGCACGAGCTGCGTCAGGACTTCCTTGATCAGGCGCCGCGACGCGCCCGCGACCGCCTGGGCGTCGATACCGGTGACGACGAGGCGAGCCTTCTTCCCGAGGGAGTTCGAGGTCTTCTCGATCACCTTCTCCAGGGTTTGCACGAGGACGTATTCCTCCTGCATGCGGCCCTCGCCGTACTTGAAGGAGACTATCTTCTCGATCAGGTCCTTGAACCCGTCCTTGATCTTCATGATCTTGTCGAGCTCGACGGTGATGTGAAGGACCTCCTGGAAGGAGATGTCCATCTTCTCGCGGAAGGCGCTGATCTCCTGCTCGAGGGCGTGGAGCTTAGTGCTGAAGCTCGAAAGACCAAGGATGACGGCGTTCGACTTGACGGCGTGGACAGCCTGATAGATCTCGACCATGACCGAGTGCGACGAGCGCGTCTTGTCCTTGAGGATGTCGTTGACGCGCTCGAACTCGTACTCCGTATCCTCGATGAAGTCCGAGAGGACCCGCGGCTCGACGTGGATGACCTCGAAAAGCGCGCGCATCTCCTCCTGCCGCTTATTCTCCTCCTCGGAGAGCTGGAGCTGGAGCTCGGCCTCGCGGGTCGCGTCATGCACGGTCCCCAGGATAAGGACCTGGCCGCCCGCGCGGTCGATCGCCGCGAAGTGGCAGCGAAGCTTCCGCTCGTCGCCGTTCGCGACGCTGTAGTAAGTAAGCTCGTGCAACGGATTGATGTCCTCGAGCATCTGGGCGTCGAACGACTTGTTAAATACCATCGAGAAGTAGTCGGCGAGGGTGTCGCGCTCCTTTTGCTGGATCGAGACCTTAAGGAGGTCGAGGAAGTTCATCCCGCTTAAGTCCTTGACCGAGAGGATGCCCTCGAGGGACTTCGAGTACTGGGGCTGGATCACAAAATCGCGGTCCATCAGGAAGAGGCCGTCGCGGAGGTTATCCTTCATGACGGCGATCTCGTCGCGCTCGACCTTGAGCGCGCCGGTGAGCTGGGCGACGCGCAGGTCCTTGGCGATCTTCGTCTGCTCGTAGACGATGGTGCAGATGAGAACGAGGATGTACACGCCGACGGTTCGCCCGGCGAAATCCGGCTCGAAGCTCATGGCCGCGAGGCCGGGGACGAACAGGACGGCGGCGATCCAACAGAGAAGGCCGATCGACAGGGTCGTGCCGAAGCCCATCCCGAGAAGGAAGATCGCCATCAGCGGAAATGAGTACGACCACAGGACGCCCGAGCCCTGGGCGCCGCCCGACTGCGCGAGGAAGCCGCAGAGGAACATGTAGGGAACGACCGTCATGAGCCCGGAGATAACGAATGGGGCCTTGGTGCGAAGGACGGCGAACGCGAGGAAGACGACCGTCGCGAACCCAAGGTCGGCGAAGCCCTGAACCTGAAGCCCCGCGAGGAGGCTCTGGACGCCGAAGATGACGAGGAGCGAGCCGCCGAGGAAGATCATCGAGTTGAGCAGGATATAGCGGACGGTCTCGTCCATCCGCGCGCCGTCGGCCGCGTCGAAGGAGCGGCCGCTCGTCATCACGTTGATGAAGAGGTTTTGCTTTTTCTCGGCCATATCAGACTCCGCTCGCGGCTTCGATCGCCACGGAGAGGCAGAACGTGTCGGTGTCGAAAATCTTGAAGGGGATGCAGATGATGCGGGCCTGCTCGTTCGGCCAACCGATGCTGTGGCCCTTGCCCCGGACGATCGTGGGCAGGGAGATCACGAGCCTGAACGATTCCTCGAGCCCGCGCTTCGCGTTCCCCGCGATGATGTTGATGATCTCGCCTATCGCGTCCACGACCTCGTCGTCGAGGGTCTTGTGCTCGTTCCCGGTAAGGATGCCGGTAAGCTTAAAGGCGAGGTCCTGCTTCATCGAGATGACGACGGCGCCGCGCGCCTCGCCGGTGAGCCCGATGATCGCGGACACGTCCCAATCGTGGGCGTCGTTCTTGTCGGCGAAGTGCGGGCGTTCGGCGACGAGCTCGCTTCCGATGAATTCCTTAAAGACGTTCTCGCACACGTCTACGAAGGGCTGTATGTACTTTTCCATATTAATCGTGTTCTCCTGGCCGTCAGATGGTGATCTTCGAGAGCTTCTCCTGGAAGGTCTTCTCGTTCACCGGCTTGATGATATAATCGGTGGCGCCGTTCTTCAGCGCCTCGATCACGTTGTACCGAGCTGCCTCGCTGGTGACCATGATGATCGGGAGGTCCTTGTGCTCGTCCATCGCGCGCACCTTCTTCAGGAAGTCCAGGCCCGAAAGCTCCGGCATATTCCAGTCGAGCAGGATCAGGTCGATCTTCTTCGTCTCGAGCTGGGCGAGCGCTTCCTTCCCGTTTCCGGCTTCCAGAAACTCGCAGGGGATGTTCATGCTGGCGAAGGTGTTCTTGACGATATTCCGCATGATTCGGGAATCGTCGACGACTAAAACGGTTCTTGTACTCATTCGTTCCTCTGACATTTTAGGATGAATATGTCTTGAGTATAGTCCCAAGCGGGTGAAAAAACAACCTAAAGAAGCTTAAATATCTCTATTTTCATCCGAGCCAAGACCGAATACAGAACCGCGCAGTTTCCGCGACCGGCTTCCCGGGATCGGGCGTTTCGGTCATACTCAGCGCATGAAAGAGACCACCGGTTTCCCGCCCATCGCGCCCGAGGCGATTATCGAGGCGGTCGAAGCCCACCTGGGAACCTTCCTCGAGCCTGTCCTTCATCCCTATCGAAGTTACGTCAACCAAACCTACGGGCTGCGGGACGAGGACGGCGGCCGATTCGTCGTGAAGTTCTACCGCCCCGGCCGCTGGTCGCACGACGCGATCGCGGAGGAACACCGCTTTCTGGCCGATTGCGCCGAGGCGGGGCTTTCGGTCGTCGCCCCCCTTCCCTCAGGCTCAGGCGGCACGGTCGGCGAGCTTTCCGGAGTCCGCTTCGCCGTCTTTCCGTTCCGCTCGGGTCGTACCTTCGACGTCTACGCCGAATCCGATTGGGAACGGCTCGGCTCCCTCGTCGGCTCCCTGCATCGGGTCTCCGGCCGTCGCGACGCGCCGGCTCGGCTTCGACTCGATCCCGCGGAGACGACGGCCGGGCACCTTTCCGCCCTTCGCTCTTCCGGCCTCGTCCACCCTGAACTCGCGGAACGGTTCTTCTCCCTCGCGGACGACGCCCTCGAGCTCGCCGCGCGCCGCTTTCGCTCCCTATCTTCCGCCCCGATCCGTATCCACGGCGACTGCCACCGGGGGAATATCCTCGACCCCGCCGACGGGACCCTCGTCTTGATCGACTTCGACGACATGATGGTCGGACCTGCGGTCCAGGACCTCTGGCTTCTCCTTCCCGACCGGCTTCCCGCCGCGCGCGCGGAGATGGAAGCGATCCTTTCTGGCTACGAACGCGCGATCCCCTTCGACCGGGCGAGCCTTGCCCTCGTCGAGCCGCTTCGCTTCATGCGCCAGGTATACTTTCTGCATTGGGTCGCCCTACAGACCGGAGACCCGGATTTCGCCGACCGCTTTCCCGATTGGGGGGGCCGCGCCTTTTGGGTCACCGAAACAGAGGACCTCGCGACCCAGCTTGACTGGATTAGGGACGAATAAGGCGATCGCCTACGACGCGAAGGTCTTCGAGGGCGAGAAGTCGCGCCTTAAGCGCGGGGCCAAGGGCGTAGCCGCCGAGAGAGCCGTCCGCGCGGACGACGCGATGGCAGGGTATCACGAGCGGGATCGGGTTACGCGCGTTCGCCTGACCGACGGCCCGCGCGATGCGCCCGGCGCGGGACGCGGTTCCCGCGCGCTCGTCAACCGAGGCGGATTCCTCGGCGTATGAACGCGTCTCGCCGAACGGTATAGAGCGAAGGTACTCCCAACAACGAATTTGAAAGGGCGTTCCCTTAGGCTCGACGGGGACGGAAAAGGCGCGCAGCTCACCCGCGAGGTAGCGGGCAAGCTCGCGCGC
>Ga0116186_1001953_pt1 | contig 19420 bp, 18 predicted proteins | sample AD_JPNNA4_MetaG_FD_89806 | JGI IMG/M metagenome (GOLD analysis project Ga0116186, IMG submission 89806) | Active sludge microbial communities of municipal wastewater-treating anaerobic digesters from Japan - AD_JPNNA4_MetaG | ecosystem: Engineered > Bioreactor > Anaerobic > Digestate | place...
TTTATTTTGAAAATATTCCATAGTGGCCTGATTGTTTTCGGCACCAGCTCGTTCTTCTTGAGCGAGAATGACATGAAGCTTGTTTAAATCAATATCGACTTGAGCGGCAAGAGAACTGAAGGCCATTTCAATAACATCGGTAGGTTCTTTATAAGATGAAATGATGATTACGTGATTGATATCCCGATATTTAAGCCAAGATGACAAAAAATCATCATTAAATTTCTGTAACCAATTGGTAGCCTCAGCCTTTTTTATTTTGAAATATCCAACTAAAGCTAAAATAGCAGATTTAAAAGATTGAAAAAGCCAATAAACTAGAAAAGCCAATACGAAATATGCCACTAATTTGGGGACAACAAAAGACCCCCAAATAGGGAAAAGAATAACGAACCAAGCAAAAAGTCCCGGTATCATCTCATAAAAACGATACCTTTTTGTATTTTTGTTCATGGGATTTAGAGTATTATAACAAGGAGAGATAAAATAATTTATGAATGAACTTCAAAAAGCGATTATGGAAACAGAAAAATACTCGCTTAGATATGGACAAAAATTAACAGATAAACAATTGTGGGAAAGATTAATTAGTAAAAATGTATTTGAATATGAGCAAATAAAAGGACTTGGGGAAAAGAAAAAACAATCTGGAGAATGGAAAGAAAAGATGAAAATAGTCAAAAATTTTAGTAAAAATTATTTTGAAACAAATAATAATATACAAATGGTAGCTGTAACCGGAAGTGTGGCAGCCGAGGATGCAAGTAAAGACGAAGATATTGACTTATTAATAATCACCAAAAAAAATCAATTATGGAAAGAAAGGCTTAGAACTAGATACTTGGTACTAATTAATAAAATCCCTCATCGAAAAATTCATCGAAGCGAAAAAGAAAATGAGCTTTGTTTTAATTTGTGGATGGCAGAAGATAATTTAGAAATACCTGTGAATAAACAGAATTTAAAAAATGCTATGGATGCCATTATGATGAAAGTAATCCTAAATAAGGACAAAACAAAAGAAAAATTCTTTGAAAAAAATGGGTGGATAAAAAATTTTTTAGCAACAGGATATCGACAAAGAAGACTAGCTACAAGAAACAAGAGACTAGAAACTAGATACCGGGAGAAAGGAGGATTAACCAATCATGTTTTATTTGTGATTCAATACGTATATATGTGGTTAAGAAGCAATAAAAAAATTGAAAATATAAATTTAAAACAGGCCTTTTTTCACAATGAAGGGAAAGATGAAAAAAAGGGCATGAGTAATTTAGTCAAAATTTTGTTGTCGGCTTTTGTATTGTTATTGGCAGGAGCAATATTATTTTTATCTCTTTCACAAGCTACTTTAGAAAGGACTTTAAAGGACGAAGAGAATGGCGACTTAAGAGTAGTTGAAGTGTTTATGGGGAATGGCTATGTGTATAAGCTCCCCTACCCAGGGAATGTGAGGAGTAATCCTCTTTATCTTTTTAAAAGACTAAGGAATTGGTCTTGGAAAAAAATTACTCAAGAGAAAGGGAAAAAAATCGAACTGTCGTTAATTTTGGCTGATAAAAAATTAGCCGAGTCTATTAAGTTAGATAAAATGAATAAAAAAGAGTTGGCTTTTGAATCTAGCCAGGACGGCATTAATGAACTAAAATATAGCAGTCAACTGCTGCTCAGTTTTCGCAATGAAAGTGAATTAGAAAAAAAATATTCAGCAAAAATTAGGTTAAGCCTGGAGGCTTATAAAATAATGTCCAATAAATGGGATAAGAATGGACAATTGAAAGAAAAAATCTATGAAATCGAAGAAGAAATTATTGAAAAAAAATAGAAAAAAAAGAGGATGGTTAAAATGGTTTCTGATAGTTGGTGGACTAATGATTATTTTGGGAACTTTTTTTATTTTGAAAGATATTCCTAATCCTAAAAAGTTAAGTACAGGCGACTATCCGGAATCAACACAAATTTTGGATAGGAGTGGAAATTTACTTTATGAAATTTATGCAGAGAAAAACCGTACCAGTGTGAAATTAGAAGAGGTTCCGGAAAATATGATTAAGGCAACTTTGGCAATAGAAGATGCTAATTTTTATCGTCATGTAGGTTTTGATTTAAAAGGGATTACTCGAGGTTTATATCGGACAATTTTTCAAAAAAGGCTTCAGGGAGGATCAACAATCACCCAACAATTAGTTAAAAATGGATTATTAACTCCGGAGAGGACCTGGGAGAGAAAAATTAAGGAGGCCGTACTAACAATAGCCACTGAAGTAATGTACACAAAGGATGAAATTCTGGAGATGTACTTTAATCAAACACCTTATGGAGGAACATTATGGGGAATAGAATCAGCGGCAAAAGGTATTTTTGGAAAAAGTATTAAGGATGTAAATTTGGCTGAAGCAGCCCTTCTCGCAGGATTACCGGCCTCACCAAGTCGTTACTCTCCTTTTTCTCATCCTGACGCAGCTAAAAGTAGGCAAGAAATGGTGTTAAAAAGAATGGTTGAATTGAAATATATCAGCAATGAAGAATATGAGAAAACAGTAAAGGAACCGTTAAATTATCTCTTGGATAAGGGTAAAATGAAGGCACCACATTTTGTGTTTTATGTCAAAGAAAAATTAATTGAAAAATACGGAATTCAAAAAGTAACTCAAGGGGGTTTGAAAGTGTGGACGACCTTGGATAGTGATTTGCAGGATTATGCGCAAGAGCAAGTGATGACAGAAATTGACAAGTTAAAGAAAATGAAGGTGACTAATGGGGCAGCTTTAATTACGGAAGCAAAAACCGGAGAAATATTGGCGATGGTGGGTTCAAAAGATTATTTTGATACAGAAATTGACGGTAAATACAACGTAACTACTGCCTTAAGACAGCCTGGTTCATCAATAAAACCTTTAAACTATGCTGTAGGAATTGATACCGGAATAGTAACCGCATCATCAATTTTTAATGATGCACCTATTTGTTACCCTAACCCGGGAGGAAAGACATATTGCCCAACCAATTACGGTGGCTCATATCGAGGCATACAAACACTGAGAAACTCTTTGGCTAATTCTTTGAATATCCCTGCAGTGAAAATGTTGTCTTTAAATACAGTGGAAAACTTTGTGGCTTCAGCCTCCGCTATGGGGATTACAACCTTTAAAGATGCAAATAACTATGGTTTGTCACTAACCCTAGGAGGAGGCGAAGTATATATGACTGATATGGCAACTTCTTTTGGCGTTTTTGCCAACATGGGAATAAGACAAGACTTAGTCTCAATATTAAAAGTAACAGATAGAAACAATAATGTGCTTGAAGAATACAAATATGAACCTGGTCAAAGGGTAATGCAAGCTGAAACAGCCTATATCATCGCCAATATTTTATCTGATAATGAAGCGAGAAGCGCAGTATTTGGAAGTAATTCTCAATTAAAGATTAAAGACCATCCAGAAGTAGCCGTTAAAACAGGGACAACAAATGAAATGAGGGACAACTGGACGATAGGTTTTACGCCAGACAATGTGGTAGCAGTGTGGGTAGGTAATAACGATAACAGTAAAATGGGTTATTTGGTGTCTGGAACTACTGGTGCAGCACCAATTTGGAACAAAATTATGAGCAAGGTAGTAGAAAATAAAAAAGTCAAAAATTACCCTAGACCAGACAATCTAATTACTATGTCGGTATGTAATTTAACTGGAATGTTACCGGCTGAAGGAGAAAGTTGCGAATCACATAATGAATTTTTCATTAAAAAATTTGCACCGAAAAGAGGTGGATCGATACAAAACAATATTTTGGTAGACAAAAACACCGGACAGGTGATTAAGGAAGGTGAAAATAACCCGAACGCTGAGTGGCAAAGTCATCAAAGCATCCAAGATGTTACTGGTCAATGGGTGTGCTTGGATTGTCCTAAAAATGAAGAAAGTAACTGATTTTTTGATAGCTTGCGGACGACCGATAGTAAAAGCAGCTAAATGGATAGGAAGAAAATTTAATAGAGATAAAAAACAGAAGAAAGTAAAAAATAAAGAGAAAACCAGAAAAATTTTTTATTGGAAATACCCGGCATTATTCGTAATTATCCTAACATTTATAACCGGGGTTACATGGTTTTATCAAAAAATAATTAGAGACCTACCTAACATTAATGAAATATATAATCCGCCAAAATTGTCAACCCAAATCTATGACCGGAACGGAAAACTACTATACAAATTTTATAATGATGAAAACCGACTTTGGGTTAAATTTTCTGAAATACCACAAGATTTGATAAATGCCACTATTGCAGCAGAAGACAAAGAATTTTACCGTCATCATGGTTTTAGCATAAAAGGAATTTTAAAAGCGATTATTTACAACTTTAAAAATGGCTCTGAGAGTAAGCTGCGAGGTGGTTCAACTATTACTCAGCAACTGGTAAAAAATGTGTTTTTAAGTAATGAAAAAAGCATGGATAGAAAATTGAAGGAAGGAGTGTTGGCGGTATTACTAGAAAGTAAATTATCAAAAGAAGAAATATTGGAAAGATATTTTAACCAAGTACCTTATGGAGGAAATGTTTACGGAGTGGCTGAGGCAGCAGATCGGTATTTTAGAAAAAAAGTAAACGAATTAAATTTAGCAGAAATGGCATTTTTGGCAGGATTACCAGCAGCACCAGGATCATATTCGCCTTTTACCGAGGATGGATATCGATTGGCCAAACTTCGACAAGAACATGTATTGGACCAAATGGTGGCTTACAATCAATCAATTAGTCAAGAAAAAGCAAATGAGGCAAAAAAGGTAGAAATAAAGATATTCGAAGAAAAAAAGAATATCGAAGCACCACACTTTGTTTTTTATGTAAAAAGCTATTTAGAAAAAATGGGTTTTAATAATGTGGATAGAAAGGGTTTGATAGTAACCACCACTCTAGATTTAGAAATTCAAAAGGAATTAGAAAAAATTGTAAAAGAAGAGGTTAGAAAAGTCGGTAAGTTGAGAATAAGCAACGGCGCGTCTATTATCTTGGACAATAAAAGTGGAGATGTATTAGCAATGGTAGGTTCAAAAGATTATTTTTCTACTGATATTGATGGTAAATTTGATGTAGTAACCCAAGGGTTAAGACAACCCGGGTCTTCAATTAAGCCAATAAATTATTTATTGGCTTTGCAAAGAGGCAGGCATTTGTGGGAGAGTGTAGATGATACCCCGGTGACTTATTACATCGCCGGGCAAAAACCTTATACACCCAAAAACTATACAGGTAAATTTATGGGTAGAGTTACTTTAAAAACTGCTTTAGCATCCTCATTAAATGTTCCATCAGTAAAAATATTGGACGAAAATGGAGTGGAAAATATGATTAATTTGGCCCAAAAAATGGGTATTACTACGTGGGAAGACAAATCTCGTTTTGGATTGTCTTTGGCATTAGGGGCTGGAGAAGTAAAAATGATTGATATGGCTCAGGCTTATAGTATTTTTGGTAATTTAGGAGAAAAAGTAAAAGTAAACCCGGTATTGGAAGTGAAAAATTACTTAGGTGAAGAGATTTACAAAAAAACTGTGGAGTCTGAAAGGGTAGCCGGAGAAAAAGAAACATTCCTGATTAATGAAGCTTTAAGTGATGATCGAGCTAGAGCACCGGTATTTGGAACTGGTTCATTATTGAATATTAAAGATAAAAAAGTGGCGGTAAAAACCGGAACAACTAATAGTTTGCGAGATAACTGGTGTATTGGTTGGACTCCAAGTTATTTAGTCGCTACTTGGGTAGGTAATAATGACAATAGCCCTATGGGTTGGGTAGCGTCTGGAATAAGCGGGGCAACTCCAATTTGGAATCAAGCAATGAGATTAATTTTAGAAAATAAAGACAACGAGGAGTGGGATATCCCAAGTGGACTAAGACTAGAAAATGTGTGTGGGCGGACTGAATGGCTATCAGAGGGGGAAAGTGTTGCTTGTTTTAATTCGATTACTCCAACGTCTGTTCATTAGCTAAATACCAATATAGATCGCGGACGGATTGGGAATAATTATCTATATCTTCATTTGTAAATTGGGTTTTCCCGGGGATAAGAACATAAATTTTTAAATTATATTTGGGATTATTAATTTCAGATAAAATTTCCAGAAAATCGGGGTTAGTTTTAGTCATTTCGGTAACACTTACGCCACCGGGAAGATATTTTTTGGCATAAGGAGAGGGATTTGGTTTTAAATCAGAGGGAATAGAGAAATTATTTGATTGTATGTCTGGAGAAATTATCTGCACTTGCCAATCTTTAGGAAAAAAAGATTTTGGTTTAGAAACAGAAGAAGATGGTTTTTTAATGGAAATTTCGGGTAATTTAAATTGAGAAAAATTAAAGTTTTTATATTCCCGATATAGTAAAAAAGTTAAACTAAGACCAACAGTGAGAAGGAGATAAATAACTGTAAAAAAACGTTTCTTGCGAATCCTGTCAGCATCAGAGAGCGTGTCAACTAAATCTAATTGTTCAGGATCTTTATTTTTTTTTGACTTTTTTTCAGGTTTTGGAAGCATGTTTCATCTCCTTGAGGGTAAGTATCCCCTCTTTGGCTCCAAAATGGCCAACAACTGAGGCTGAATTTTGACTAGCCCAATTAAGGGCTTGAGTGATCGACTGATCAGACAAAAGAGCAGCGACAAAAGCAGAACCAAAAGCATCACCAGCACCAGTTTCGTCAAGAGGGTGATGATTAATAATAGACATAAAATATGAGTTGTCAGGAGTAAGAATTTTGGCACCATGGCGACCGTTGGTAACGGCAACTAGTGGAGCACATTGTTGAAGAGTGGGATAAAAAGTGGCTTCTTTATGTGAACGATCTGAAAGAATTTCTGCTTCATAACGGTTTAAAAGAAGGAAATCAAGATGTTTGAGAAGGGGTAACAATTGACGCCGTTGCGACAATTCCCGATTGCCGGGGTTAAAAGAAATACTGATATTATTTTCTTTGGCAAAACCGATAAGTTGTTCAAGTAAAGATAAATTACCTTCCAAGGAAGTCAGATAAAGCCAGCGACACTTTTTAATTTTAGACCACGGAATATCACGACTTTCAAGGCGAATTGAGCCGCGTTGTGTCAGAATAGAACGGCTACCATCTTGTCCCACTAAAATAATAGAAAAATCAGTGGGATGCTTGGGAGTGCTTTTTATAAGGGAGGTAGATACTTTTTCTTTTTTTAAATCAGCTATAACATAGGCAGAAAGTGGATCGGTACCCATTTGAGCCACAACAGCACTTTTAAAACCCAGGCGAGAAAAGGTAACGGCGCTGTTGGTAGCTCCTCCACCGGAGGAGATTAGACTACGGGAAATTTCATTTTTGCTGGATTTTTTAATTGATAAAAAACGACGATTTTCAGATAAGTCAGTAGATGATAAAAAAATATCAGCAGTAGCAGAACCTATGGTAACAACGTCAAACATTTTGAGTAAAAGATATTAACTTTTGTTTAATTATTTCGGAAACATTATTGATAGTAGGAGTAAAATATTCGTAAATTTTTTCAGTATCTTGAACCGTCAACTGGTGACGTAAAGTTTCAATAAACTCACGACGAAGATCAGTGTTTATATTAACCTTAACAACCCCTAATTTAAGGGCAGAATTTATTTGGTCAGCAGGAACTCCAGAGGCACCATGGAGAGTTAAAAAGGTATTTTCCAGATTATTTTTGATTTCAGACAAAAGACTGATATTGAGTTTCTCGGGAGAAAGGGTATTGACACCATGCATATTACCAATGGAAACAGCCAGCAGATCGGCACCAGTTTGGGCGACATAGTTTTTGGCAGTTGTGGGGTCAGTATAGGAAGTGGAATCGACTTCTTGATTGACAAGATTTATCTTGTTAAATTCTAATTCAATCAGGCAATCAGGATATTGTTTTTTTATTTTTTTTACGAAATAAGTTGAAGCGGTTAGATTGGTGTTATAGTCCATTTTGGATGCATCAAAATGAACCATGTCAAAACCTAAGCGAAGACATTTTTCCAAACGATTAACATCATAACCATGGTCCATGTTTAAATAAATTGGTAAGCCATCATAATTGGCTTTTTTGACAAGCATTAACAATCTCTCGGCTTCAATAAAACTGTCTTCTCCGGGAGAAAGTTGAACTATACAGGGTAAATTAGTTTCCTTTACCGCCTTTTCGACCGCCTGATATATTTCAAAAGAATCAATATTGAAAGCAGGAAGGCCCCAATGTTTTTCTTGATAATTTTTAAGGATTTCTTTTAGACTGAGCATATTTTTTGAGTAAAATTTTTAAAGCCTCGATAATGGATAAAGGAGAAAGAGCATAAGCGTGATAAAGGTCGAAATAGTTATGAGCTGATTGTCCAAAAGAGTCGTTAACTCCCAGTTGAATAAAGCGTACCTTTAGATTATTTCTAGCAATAAGCCCTGCAACAGCTTCACCTAAAGCACCGATTTTTTGGTGGTCTTCAATAACTAAACAGCGGCCGGTTTTTTGAAGAGAAGCGACAATGGTTTTTTCATCGAGAGGTTTTAGAGACGAGCAATTGATGATATCCAAGGAGTATTTATCAAAATCTTTTAAAAAAAGTTGTGTCAAGATGGGGCCGTGGCCTAAAATACTGACTTGGTTTCCGCTTTTAAGATGATGTGAGCGACCGATGCTAAAGGGCTGGCGAGGAGAAGAAATTAATGGGGTTTCAGGACGTACTAAACGCAGATATGAAGGTCCAGGACTGTTGGCAATAACCGGTAGCATTTTTTGGACTTCATAAGCATCAAGAGGTGAAAAAACCTGCATATTGGGTAAAACACGCATTAGGGCAATGTCTTCAAGCATTTGATGAGTAGCACCCAAATCAGAACTCATTAGACCACTGTGGGAACCAATAATTTTTACCTTGTGCTGGTTATAACAAATTGACTGACGGATTACTCCCCAATTTAGTGCCGGAGAAAAACAAGAGAAAGAAGTTAAAAAAACAGTTTTACCAGAAGCTGCTAAACCAGCAGCAACAGCAGCTGCATTGGATTCAGCTATTCCCGCCTGAATAAAACGGCTATTGAAACGTTCTTTAAATTTTTGAAGATATAAGGAAGGATATAGATCAATATCGACCACATAGAGATTGGGATTTTTTAAGGCTAGGTTGAAAAGAGTCTCGCCAAAAGCGATTCTCATGGAAGCAGTTTTAATATTTTTGGAGATCATGTTTGGCAGATAAATATAAATCATGAGGGATTTTTTTAATATCATGGTATTCAAAGTTGTTTTCCATAGCAGAGATACCTTTTCCGGAGACAGTTTTGGCAATAATGCATGAAGGATATATAGTGGATTCTTTGGCTAATTTTAGAGCGTTATCCAATTCATAAAAATTATGACCATTTATGGTTCTAACGGTCCATCCGAAGCGCACGTATTTTCCGGCTAATTCTTCAAGTGGCATAATATCCTCGGTTTTGCCTCCTAGTTGAACACCGTTGTAATCAACTATATTTATCAAATTGCCCTGGTGGTATTTATTGGCAAAGGTGATTGCTTCCCAGATTTGGCCTTCGTTGTGCTCTCCGTCTGTAGTTAAACAAATAGTGTGATGTTTAGGATCACCTAAAGCTAAACCAGCCGCAAAAGAGAGACCTTGCCCTAATGAACCAGAAGCATATTCAACCCCAGGGGTATCTAGATTCAAATGTCCTTGAAGTAGAGAACCAAATTTTGCATAAGTGAAAAGGTTATCTTTAGAAAAATAATTTTGTTGAGCTAAAACAACATAAAGGGCAAGACAAAGGTGGCCAGCGGATAGAATAAAATGGTCTTTTTTCAAGTTAAAATTATCTGAATTATAGATAGAAAGTATAATATCTACCGAAGAAAGGGCCCCACCGATATGACCAAAGCCGACTTCATTGACAACTTCGAGGATGTCAAGACGCATTTGCCTAGAAACAGGATAAAGTGGATGTCTTTTTGGGGCGGTAAAAAGAGCCATATCTAAGTATAGGCTAAAATGTGTTAAAGTACGATACTGTGGATAATTTAGTGGAAAAATATCAAAAAAGCGTAGCGGGTTTTGTCCGTAAAAAAGTGGATGATGAGGGAGTTGTTGAAGAATTAACTCAGGACATATTGTATGCTGCGTATAAAGCATGGCCAAGTTTTTCTGGTAAATCAAGCGAGTTTTCTTTTATTTGCGGAATTGCGAATCACAAAATTACTGACTATTACCGAAAAAAAAAGTTGAAAACAATTTTGTTTTCAGTAAATCCAAAATTTGAAGAAATTGCTGAAGAGGCTTTTACCCCAGAGAGAGATGCTCTAAAGGAAGAATTGAAAGCTGAAATAAAAAGTACAATAAACGAATTAAGAGCAGATTATGGAAAAATTTTACGACTTAAATATATAGACGAATGGAAGAGTAGTCAAATCGCTTGGCTTCTAAAAACTAGTGTTAAAGCGGTCGAATCAAAGTTAATTAGGGCAAGACGACAATTCCAAAGTCTCTGGGAATATGACAGAAAAAAGAGTAAAGAAGTTGTTCAAGTTGGGGACCCTTCTAAGCGTTAGACAGGGGTATTTTTTAGGGCGTAATTTGTATGAACTTTTGAGAGAACCTTATTTAACATTAAAAGAATTACGAGAGAAAAAAGATAAATCACAAATATTTTTGATTAGCTTGACTGCTTTGTCTCCTCTACTTGTATATTTGTTTTTGAGAATTATTTATGACTTGATTAAACATGGTAGTTTACTTTTGATTACTGGACCAGTTTTTAGGTTGATAGTCAGCTTGGAAGTGTTGATTTTTGCCTATTTGAGTTATTGGAGCTTAATAGTTTTAAAAGAAAAATAATGGAAGTACCTCGTTATTGGCGATTAAAAAAACCATATTACCGATTGGTGGGAGAAAATTGCCCTCACTGCCAAGAAAAGATTTTTCCACCGAGAGATATTTGTCCCCGTTGCAATAACAATACTTTTATCTATCCCATAACACAGGAAAATATTGAAAAATACTGGAAAGAGAAAGGTATGGTGATTCCTCAAAAAACAGAAAGTATGAGAGTAGACATAAAAGATTAATGTGTGAGTCGCGGGCGGGGGTTGAACCCGCCTGAACGGTTTTGCAGACCGCTGTCTAACCGCTTGACTACCGCGACATTGAACTTATTTTAGCAAATTACTGTAGGATTAAATGATTTTAAATGGAATACCAGAGTAAATAATTTACTACTTGACAAATAGTAAATGTTATAGGATAATATGTTTATGACAAAAGAAGTTCCTTTGAAATTAAAAGCTGCTATACTCTTGGGAGCAATAGGTGGTACTTTAGCTGCTTGCAATAAACAGGATAAGGTGCCTCAGATTGGCGAAAAAGTCATTATTAGTAATACTGTTACTGGTATTGATGACTATAATCAAATAAACAAAACGTACTGTACTCTAGAGGAAGGAAGTGAAGCAAAGATTGAAGAAATAAGTTATCTTAAGTTGCCCGCTGAAAGGACAGAGTGTTTTGAGGATGAAGTTACTGGTCGCAAGGAATGTTACCCCGTACCAAATAACCCAACTGTAGTTAGAATCAATAACGGTACATGTAATACTTGGGTTACCTTGGAAGACTTAGAGAAATCAATTGATTCCTTAGATGACCAGGAATAATTATTTTTCCTCTTCAATAGCGGCTTGAGCGGCAGCCAAACGGGCAATCGGGACACGATAAGGACTACAGGAAACATAATTTAGTCCTATATTATGACAAAATTTGATAGTATCCGGATCACCGCCCTGTTCACCACAAATGCCAATGTGAAGGTCTTTTTTGGCTCCCCTACCTAAATCAACCGCCATTTTCATTAAACGGCCGACTCCCACGGTGTCTAGGGTTTTAAATGGGTCTTCTGGAAGAATTTTTTTATCCAAATAATCTTTTAGAAATTTACCAGCGTCGTCACGAGAAAAACCATAGGTCATTTGGGTTAAATCATTGGTGCCGAAGGAAAAGAAATCAGCTTCAGTTGCGATAGCATCAGCAGTGAGAGCTGCTCGAGGAATTTCGATCATAGTACCTATTTCGTAGCGCATTTTGACACCAGATTGTTTAATGACTTTTTCAATAACTGGAACTAAAAGATCCTTGAGCCATTTAAACTCATTAAATTCGCCAACTAAGGGAATCATGATTTCAGGGACAATAGAATCACCTGATTTTATTAACTCACAAGCTGCTTCGGTGATAGCTTTGACCTGCATTTCAAAAATTTCCGGAAAGGTAATACCGAGACGACAACCACGATGGCCCATCATGGGATTAAGCTCGTGAAGGTATTCAACCTTTTCAGTTAATTTCTCGACAGAAAGTCCCATCTCCCTGGCGAGGGCTTCAATATCCTCCTTAGTTTTGGGTAAAAATTCGTGTAAAGGTGGATCAAGTAAACGGATTTTTACCGGTAGACCACGCATAATTTGAAATAATTCCTTAAAATCATTTTTTTGCATGGGGAAAATTTTAGCCAGAGCGGCTTGACGTTGTTCCAGGGTTTCAGAAACAATCATTTGGCGAACGGCAAATATGCGATCAGATTCAAAAAACATGTGCTCGGTACGACATAGCCCAATTCCTTCAGCACCAAAATTGCGAGCTGCTTGAGCATCGTGGGGTGTATCAGCATTGGTGCGAACTCCGAGATATCGGTATTTGTCAGACCAATCCATAATAGTGCCAAAATATCCTGAAAGTTTGGGATTAATGGTAGGTATTTCCCCGAGAAATACTTCTCCGGTTGAACCGTCGAGGGTAATAATGTCCCCTTCTGAAATAATAAGATCACCTACTTTGAATTTTTTTTCAATCTCAGAAACGGAAATAGTTTCGCAGCCGGAAACACAACATTTACCCATACCACGAGCAACCACAGCCGCATGAGAGGTCATACCACCACGAGCAGTAAGGATACCTTCTGCAGCGTTCATACCAGCTATATCTTCGGGTGAAGTTTCAGCCCTGACAAGAATTACTTTTTTACCTGTTTCTTTCCATTCAACGGCAGTATCGGCATCGAAAACTACTTGACCAACACCCGCACCGGGTGAAGCGGGTAGACCCTGAGCAATTAACTTATAATTAGCTTTGGCTTTAAGATCAAGGGTGGGATGTAAAAGTTGATCTAATTTTTCTGGTTCAATTCTAAGCAAAGCTTCTTTTTGAGTAATCAGCTTTTCATTAACTAAATCAACGGCAATTTTAACCGAGGCGGGAGCAGTCCGCTTGCCACTGCGGGTTTGAAGAATGTAGAGTTTGCCGTTTTCAATGGTAAATTCGACATCCTGCATATCCCGGTAATGTTTTTCTAATTTATTAAAAATGGATATTAATTCTTTATAAGCGACTTCATTATCCTCTTTAAGAGAATCAAGGTGTTTTGGAGTACGAATACCGGCGACGACATCTTCACCCTGAGCATTCATCAGATATTCACCATAAGAGACATTTTCACCAGTGGCGGGATTACGGGTAAAAGCTACACCGGTGCCAGAATCAACACCAAGATTGCCAAAAACCATAGATTGAATATTGACAGCGGTTCCAAAAACTTTTGATTCGTCAATATGATTTAATTTGCGATAAGTGATGGCTCTAGCATTGTTCCAAGAACCAATGACAGCGCCAATGGCGCCCCAAAGTTGGGTTTGAGCATCATCAGGAAATTCACGATTTTTTTCGATTTTAAAGATTTTTTTGTAACCGGAAACGACTTCTTGCCAATCGGAAGCAGTCATATCAACATCTTCTTTTATGGCTTTTTTTGCCTTAACTTCGGTGATAATATGCTCAAATTTTTCATGATCGATATTTTCTACTACATTGCCATACATTTGGATAAAACGACGATAAGAATCCCAAGCAAAACGTGGGTTGTTAGTACTTTTGGCAATACTATCAACAACTTTTTCATTTAGACCAAGATTTAAAATAGTGTCCATCATTCCGGGCATAGAGGAAGCGGCCCCAGAACGAACCGAAACTAAGAGAGGATTTTTGGTATCACCAAATTTTTTACCGGTACTGTTTTCAAGTTTTTTTAGATTTGTACTGACTTCTTTATTTAAAGTCTCAGGATATTTTTTATTATTATCGTAAAAATATTTACATACCTCCGTGGAAATTGTAAAACCCGGAGGAACAGGAATACCAATTTTGCTCATTTCGGCAAGATTGGCCCCTTTGCCACCTAATAAAAATTTTTGAGAGGCATCACCCTCGGTTTGTTTGTTTCCAAAAAAATAGACAAATTTTTTCATAGATTGATTTTATCAATAAAAATCCCCTCCCACAGTAGTGGGAAGGGGTTTACTTGATAACGATTACACCATTACATCATACCGTCCATACCGTCCATGCCATCCATTCCATTCATATCAGGAGTGGCTGGTTTTTTTTCAGGAATGTCAACCACCAATACATCGGTGGTGAGAATCATAGTAGCAACGGAAACAGCATTGACGAGAGCAGATTTGGTGACCTTGGCAGGATCTAAAATGCCAGCTTTGGTCATTGATACGAACTCACCAGTGATGGCATGGTAACCTAGATCCGAATCCTTGTCTTTGCTTAGGGCATCTTTAATTTTGCCTAAGACAGAACCAGGGTCTTCGCCACAATTGAGAGCCAACCTGCGTATGGGCTGTTCGAGAGCAGATTTAAGAATGGAAATGCCAACTTTTTCTTCTGATGAATCAATCTTGACCTCATCTAAAGACCGAGAAGCTTTAAGAAGAGAAACACCTCCTCCGGGGAGAATTCCCTCTTCGACAGCAGCTTTGGTGGCATCGATAGCATCTTTGACTCTTTCCAGTTTTTCTTTCATCTCTACTTCAGTAGCGCCGCCAACTTCGATAACGATAGCTCCACCAACAAGTTTGGCGATTCTTTGTTGATAGTTTTCTTTATCATAATCAGAAGTAGAAGCTTCAATTTGATTTCTGATTTGAGAAACTCGAGCTTCAATATCATTCTTATCGCCAGCACCACCAATAATACGAGTTTTATCCTTGTCAGCAGTAACAGAACCAGCCCGACCACAATATTCAACGGGATCAGCATTCTCAAATTTAATACCTAAATCTTCGGCAATTACTTGACCTCCAGTTAAAACAGCAATATCTTCGAGCATAGCTTTACGACGATCGCCAAAACCGGGGGCTTTAACAGCAAGAACATTGAAGGTTCCACGAAGTTTGTTGACCACCAAAGTAGCCAAGGCTTCACCGTCGATGTCATCAGCAATAATGACAAAATTTTTGGTTAACTTAACAAGTTTTTCCAAAAATGGCAACATGTCTTGAATTGAAGAGATTTTTTTGTCAGTAATAATGATATAAGGATTATCGATGACTGCCTCCATTTTTTCGGTATTAGTGGCAAAATAAGGGGAAAGAAAACCTTGATCAAATTCCATACCGGTAGTTTCTTTGGTTTCTAGCCCAATTCCCTTACCTTCTTCGGCAGTAATCAAACCATTGCGACCAACTTTGGCAACGGCAGTGGCAATTTCCTTGCCAATGGTTTCATCGGCGGCGGAAATATTAGCAACTTTTTCAATCGATTCGAGATCATCAATTTTGATGTCCTTTTTCATGGAATCAAGTTCTTTAAGAACAACTGAAAGTCCTTTCTCCAGACCACGGCGAATAATCATTGGATTTGCTCCAGCGGCTAAATTTTGAATGCCTTGGTTGACCATAGCTTGGGCTAAAATAGTTGAAGTGGTGGTACCATCACCTGCAGCATCATTGGTTTTACTAGCAGCTTCTTTAACCAATTGAGCCCCTATGTTTTCATAAGGATTTTTAAGTTCAATTTCTTTGGCGACAGTTACTCCGTCATGGATAACGGTGGGACTGCCCCATTTTTTTTCGATAGCCACGTTTCGACCTTTTGGTCCTAATGTGGTAGCAACAGCGTTGCCTAAAATATTAACGCCCTTTAAAAGGGATTGTCGGGCATCTGCACCGAATTTTAGTTGTTTTGCCATAGTTTTAGATAAATAGATTAATAGATAAGTAGATTAATAGTTAATTGATAAGAGCCATAACATCCTCGAATTTTAAAATGAGAAGGTCGGTATTATCTTCTTTGTATTCTTTGCCACCCCATTCACGATAAATGATGGTATCCCCAACAACACATGGGGCTTTAACTTCGTGACCATCATCAAAAATTGAAGCACCAACAGCCAACACTTTACCGGACTGAGGCTTTTCCTCATGAGATTCAGGAAGAACTATGCCCGAGGCAGTGGTTTTTTCTTGTTTTAAAGGTTCAACTAACAAATAACCGGGGACGGGTTTGATTTTACTTTGTGTCATAAAAAAATTTGAACTTATAATTATCAGTCGAGCAGGTAGACTGCTAATATTATAACCAAGAATTAAAATTGGTCAAGTAATAGAAAAAGGGTAAGATGGTATAGGTGCTTAAATTAACAAAGATTAATAATCTAAAATTTTATTACCGAAGTAATGATCGATATATTGGCCAAAGGATTGCTTTGGATAAATATGAAAAATATGAAACAGCTTTGTTATTATCACAAATAAATAAAAATAGTGTTTGTGTAGACGTGGGAGCTAATATTGGTTATTACACACTGCTAATGGCAAAGAGAGTGAAAAAAGTTTATGCATTTGAGCCAGACAAAAAGTGTTTTGAAATTTTGAAGAAAAATGTAGAGGAAAATAATTTAAAAAATGTAGTACTAATTAATAAGGCGGCGAGTGATAAAGAAGGGGAGAAATTTTTTGAAATAAGTAAAAATAATTTTGGAGATAATAGGATAAAATCACCCCCAACCCCCTCTTTGAATAAAGAGGGGGCAATAAATTATATTAAAATTAATACGTGTCTTCTCGATGATGTTTTGAAAAATGAACAAAAAATTAGTTTGATTAAGATAGATACTCAAGGGTGGGAGCCACAGGTAGTTTTGGGTGCTAAAAAAATAATTAATAGAGATAAACCAACGTTATTTTTGGAATATACTCCGACTGATTATAAAGACAAAAAGATGATAAATTTTTTGGAAAAAGTGTATTCTGATATTTTTAGTATCAATGATTTTGCCGAAGTCCCTTGGCCGATAGATAAGGGTATAAAAATCAGAGCCAATGGTTATTGCGATTTGTTTTTAAAAGAAAGAATGAGAATGACTGATTATTGGATAATCTTAAAAAACGTTAATTATAAAAAGTGGGTTAAGGGTATAATAAATTATGGGAATAATAAAACAAATTGAAGCTCGAGAGATTTTGGCTAGCGGCGGATCCCCAACCATTGAAACCACTGTTGTTTTAGATTCGGGGACAGCCGGTGAAGCTTCGGTTTCTTATGGAGCTAGCGCGGGAAGCAAAGAAGCAGTGGTATTGTTGGATGCAGATTCAAGACGGTACAACGGCAAGGGGATGTTGAAAGCCTTGTCCCACATTAAAGATAAAATCGCTCCCTACCTAATTGGAATGGAAGGAATAAAAAATATTGATCAAAAAATGTTGGAACTAGATGGAACTGAGAATAAGGAGAATCTGGGAGCGAATGCAATTTTGGCGGTAAGTATGGCTTATGCTAGAGCTCAGGCAATTGAAAATAAACAAATTTTGTTTGAATATCTACAACAAGAGTACGATTTGCCAAAAACGGGTAAACTGCCAAAACCGATGGTGGTTATGATTGAGGGTGGTAAACATGCTGATAATAGTACTGATTTTCAGGAATATTTAGTGTCGGCTATGGGAAATAAAAGTGCCGTGGAAAATGTGCGAATGGAGATGGAAATATATGAAGCTTTAAAAAAGTTATTAAAAAGTGAAGGTAAATCAACGAATGTTGGCAACGAAGGGGCTTTTGCTCCAAATGAAATAGAAAGTAATGAAAGACCGTTAGAATATTTAGCTAAAGCGATTAAAGAAACTAATTACGAGTTGGGAATAGATGCCGGGATTTCAATAGACGCAGCAGCCTCAGAACTCTTCAATTTTCAATCTTCAATCTACAATCTTCAATTAGAAAAAAAAGCATTAAGTTCGGAAGAACTTATTAATTATTATTGCAGTTGGATTGATAAATATCCTTTTGTGTCCTGGGAAGATATGCTGTCTGAATTTGATTGGGATAATTGGCCAAAATTAGTGGAAAGGGTTAAAGGTAAAATAAAAATTATTGCTGATGATTTGACAGTAACTAATACAAAATTGTGGCAGAAAGCAATTGATAGAAAGGCAGCAACAGGGATATTAATAAAATTAAATCAAGCGGGAACAGTTAGCGAAACAATTGAATGTTGTAAATTGGCTATGGAAAAGGGCCTATGGACAGTCCCCTCTCATCGAGGCGGGGGCGAATCCAATGATACTTTTTTGGTAGATTTGGCAGTAGCAGTGGGAAGTGAATATATAAAAGTCGGACCAACTAGAGGTGAAAGGGTGGCAAAATATAATCGACTAATGAGGATTGAAGAAAAAATGATGAAGTAATCTTCAATCTTCAATCTTCAGTCTTCAATCTACAATCTTCAATCTTCAATCTTCAATCTTCAATCTTCAATCACCATTATCAATTATCTGTTAGATATGTTACTTTATTTATGTGGCGGATAATATTTTGAAAGATAAGAGTTATGTTTTTGCTTTAGAGATAATAAAGACCTATAGAGATTTAACTATTGATAAAAAGGAGTATGTATTATCGAAACAACTACTCCGGAGCGGTACATCAATTGGCGCGAACATAGAAGAATCGGTTGGCGGACAATCAGAAAAAGACTTTTATTCTAAACTATCCATAGCATACAAAGAAGCAAGAGAAAGTAATTATTGGATTAGATTACTAAGAGATAGTAACCTGCTTGAAAATAATGAGTCAGAAAAGTTGATTAATTATTGTGATGAAATCATTAGAATAATAGGTAAAATTCAATCTACCTTAAGACAAAAAGGTATTTTTTTAAAGTGAATATTGAAGATTGATAATCGAAGATTGAAGATTTTATATTAGGTACTCAAAATACTGGTCGTAGGGAATAGTCCAAGAAACTGTATCTTCGATAGAGGCATTTTCCATAATTTTTCGGAAGAGCCGAATAGAATTACCATGAGCGGAGATGGCAATGCCTAAATCTTGACCGGAGTATTTCGCCTTCAGATCGTTAATAAATGATTGAACACGAAGTTCAACGTCAACAAAAGATTCACCATTTTCAGCCTTGTCAGTCCAACCACGATGCCATTTATCAAACTGTTCTTGACCATATTTCTTAATTACTTCCTCGTGACTGTGTCCAGCTAAATCACCATAAGAGCGTTCAATAATTCGATCGTCTATAAGTATTTCCTGACAATTGGGATGAAAAA
>Ga0116186_1001956_pt1 | contig 19410 bp, 14 predicted proteins | sample AD_JPNNA4_MetaG_FD_89806 | JGI IMG/M metagenome (GOLD analysis project Ga0116186, IMG submission 89806) | Active sludge microbial communities of municipal wastewater-treating anaerobic digesters from Japan - AD_JPNNA4_MetaG | ecosystem: Engineered > Bioreactor > Anaerobic > Digestate | place...
AATGTTGACTTCGAATATCGATATAATCAAATTAAACATTGTTGAAGTCAACATTTTCTCTTGAGCTGGTTATATTGATTGACACACTTTGTGTAATACTCCCCAGCTCTTCTTGCAAAGGTCAACTTAGAGTCACTTTCTAAATCAGAAAATAGTTTATCTAACCCGCTTTGTGACAACCCGCAATTTCTAAACTTTAAATAGTCACTCGAAAAACTTGATGAAATTTCTAATGGATGAAAATTTTCACCCACATTAGCGAAACATGAAACAACCGATGAAACACAACACACAACAATTGAAAACAGCATAAACATGCTGAAACTTTTCGAAGAAGTTTCGCGACAATTTTGCTTATTCAATGTACTATTTAGTTTCACTTTTCTGTCTTTAATTACCAACTATGTACTATACAAATAATTCAAATAATTAAGTTACATGCATAAATCAGCATGAAACAAATTAATTAATTGAAAAACCTAAAATTCTTAATGGATAAGGATAAATTCCAACTTTAAGATCCCACTTTCAACCCCATTTGTAGTGCGAATACTTCGAGTATATTTAGAACCTGCAATTTCCCTCTTTGGAATATTATAGATGCAATTTAAGGCTAATTTCTTTCCAATGCAAGAAATTTGGATTTATTTAGCCAATAAAATCAGGTACTTTACCAAGTCGGTCCTGATTATCAATCACTTAAATAATAAACAAAACACTATGAGAGCTGTTAATACCGTATTTTTACTGTTAGGATCTAACGTTTTTATGACATTTGCATGGTACGGGCACCTGAAATTAAAGGAGTTTGAATGGGCAAAAGATTGGGGATTAGGAGCAGTCATTTTATTGAGTTGGGGCCTTGCTTTTTTTGAATATTGCCTTCAAGTTCCGGCTAACAGAATTGGCTTCATAGATAACGGTGGCCCTTATTCTTTAATCCAATTAAAGGTAATTCAAGAAGTGGTTTCACTCAGTGTATTTGTGCTGTTTTCGCTCTTAATTTTTAAAAATACTGAATTTAAGTTGAATCATGTTGCTTCTTTCGCATGCCTTATTTTGGCAGTTTATTTTGCTTTCAAGAAATGATTTAGTCAATAAAAAAGGGCGGATATCCGCCCTTTTTTATTACTTTTATATTGCTTTTTTATCTCGAAAAATCAAAGTTTTTCGATGCTAACTCATCCATCACTTTTTGAATTCCTTCTCGCAGATTTATTTTATGCTTCCACCCAATTGCGTGAATTTTCGTCACGTCAAGCAATTTCCTTGGTGTTCCATCGGGTTTATCAGTGTTGAACTTTAATTCTCCGGGATATCCTACCAATTCTTTAACCATTAATGCAAGATCCTTGATGCTTATATCTTCTCCGGTTCCAACATTTACATGCTGATCCCCTTCGTAGTTTTGCATTAAGTATACCGATGCATCTGCCAAGTCATCAACATGCAAAAACTCTCTCATTGGCGAACCTGTTCCCCATATTTCTACTGAGGGAATATTATTCGCTTTAGCATCGTGGAATTTACGTATCAGTGCCGGTAAAACATGCGAGTTTTGCAAGTCATAATTGTCGTTAGGACCATATAAGTTTGTTGGCATGGCACTAATGAAATTACTTCCGTATTGCTTACGATAAGATTCAGCCGTTTTTAAGCCTGCAATTTTCGCAATTGCATAAGGTTCGTTGGTATTCTCTAGGTAACCGCTCAATAAATACTCCTCCTTAATAGGCTGCGGACACATTTTCGGATAAATGCACGATGATCCTAAAAACAGAAGCTTTTTTACTCCTATTACATGAGCATGATGAATCACATTACTTTGGATCATCAAATTCTCATAGATAAATTCCCCTCGGTACACGTTATTGGCAACGATTCCTCCAACCTTAGCCGCAGCTAGGAAAACATACTCCGGTTTTTCTGTTTGAAAGAATGCCTCAACCGCCTTTTGGTCTCTCAAGTCGAGCTCTTTCGATGTTTTAAGCACCAAATTGCTAAATCCTTCCGCCTTGAGTTTTCGAACTATCGCCGAACCCACCATGCCTCGATGCCCGGCAACATATATCTTACTATCCTTATTCATTGTATTTCTTTCAAAAATCGAAACTATTCGTGGTAATTAAGCACTTGGTGTCCGCCTTCACGAAGGTATTTATCCTTCTTAAATGCCTCAAGATCACACGCTACCATTTCCTTCACGATAGCAGGAAGGTCGTATTTAGGCTTCCAGTTAAGTTGTTTATTTGCTTTTGAAGGGTCTCCGATCAATAAATCAACTTCTGCAGGGCGATAGTATCGTTTATCGATTGCTACCACTTCTTGCCCCACTTTTACCTGGTACTCAGGATTGTTGCATTTTTTCACAACTGCCACTTCGTTCTCTTCTTTGCCTTTCCATTCTAATTCGATACCGACTTCGGCGAACGACATTATAATGAAATCACGCACAGGAGTAGTAATACCGGTTGCAATCACATAATCTTCAGGTTTCTCTTGCTGCAACATTAAATACATTGCTTCAACATAATCCTTGGCATGTCCCCAGTCGCGTTTTGCATCCAAATTACCCATGAACACTTTATCTTGTAATCCTAGTGCAATTCTAGCAACTGCACGGGTAATTTTACGAGTTACGAAGGTCTCTCCACGTAAAGGTGATTCGTGGTTAAATAGAATACCGTTAACGGCGAACATATTATACGATTCACGATAATTGACGAAAATCCAATATGCGTATAATTTTGCTACTGCATATGGAGAACGAGGATAAAAAGGAGTGGTTTCGCGCTGTGGAATCTCTTGTACCAAACCATACAATTCAGAGGTTGAAGCTTGATAAATTTTGCATTTATCAGTCATGTTTAACATACGAACTGCCTCAAGAATTCTCAATGCACCAATACCATCGGCGTTAGCTGTATATTCAGGAGAGCTAAAGCTAACATGTACGTGAGACATCGCACCGAGATTATAAATTTCGTCGGGTTGAACTTCACTTATAATTCGAATAATATTAACAGAGTCGGTAAGATCACCATAGTGAAGTTTGAAACGTACACCCGTCTCATGAGGATCATTGTATAAATGATCTACACGTTGCGTGTTAAAGAGAGAACTACGACGTTTGATACCATGCACTTCATAGCCTTTTGATAACAAAAGTTCAGCTAGGTAGGCGCCATCCTGTCCGGTAATACCGGTAATTAGAGCTTTTTTCATAGAAAGTTATTGCAAGAGTTGTAAACGAAATCCATTTACAGAGGTTACATTAGCAAAATTAATTTAAAAATAAGCACTTGAATTCAATAAGTTAAGTACATATTCACAATGAGAAACTCATAAAAAGTCGATTTGTTGTGCCAAAATACTTCTCAACCACTATTTCTCGTTTCTATCGGTGAAATTGACAATAATTAACGCAAATTTGACCAAAACACGAAAAGAAAAGCAATAAATCCCGCCTCGCCTACTCCTCTTTAGCTATTTTTGTGCAGGTTTGCATGCAAAATGTATGATTTTAGAAATTTTGGTTAGGTGCAGGGGTTAAATCAAACTATTTTGCCATTCCTCCGTATCAACGATTCGGTAAACTTTACAACGATTAAATACAATAGAAATTCCAGATGGAAAAAAAACTGATGGGCGGTAATAACCTGATCGACCAAAAAGACATTAAACGAACTTTAACTACCATTGGTAAAAATTGGTATTGGTTTGTGTTATTTCTGGCATTAGGAATAGGCGGTTCTGTTGCCTTTTTATACAAAGCCACAAAATATTATGGAGCAACTGCCGAAATTTTGGTTAAACCACCAAAAGATCCATTTAAAGATGCTTTAAGTGAATCATTGCCAACCCCTCCTAAGAAGGAAGATGTAGCAAATGAGATCAAAATTCTTCAGTCTACTAAGTTAGTTGACGAGACCATTACGAAGCTAAATCTCGACATTTCATACTATATAGAAGGCCGTATCAAAACAGGAGAAGTTTACCGTGGAACGCCTTTTACGGTTGAAGGAAAACTTACTGATCCATCATTGTATGAGGTACCCTTTGAGATTCATGTTAAAAACAAAAGCAGCTATGTTGTTGAGATAAACACCGAAAGCTATAAATTTAAAAGAGAAGCTCATTTCGGAGAGCCATTGGTTACTGATCGTTTCTCATTTATAATTACGCCTGATACAGCAGTGATAGAAAGGAATACTAAAATTCAAGAAATTCCCTATATCTTCAAATTCCGCAACCATGCGAAATTGGTCCAAACCTATCAAAATGCTCTTATCATCAATAAAGATAATAGTGCAACAACTATTTCTATATCTATAGAAGACGAAGTTCAAGAAAAAGCAGTTGACTTCTTAAATACCTTAGTAAATATTTACATCGAGAATTCGATTGCAGTTAATAAAAATGTAAATGAAAATACACTTGCATTTATCGATGGTCAATTACGTGAAGTTGAAGGACAATTAAATGGTGTAGAAGGTAATCTCGAGCAATTTCAAAAAGATCGTACTACATTCAATTTAGGTCAAGAGCAGAGTGTATTATTTCAACGTGTAGTAGACTTTGATACAGAAAAAGCACGATTGAATATTCAGCTGAAGTCGATCGACATGATGTATGAGTATTTAACAAGTAGCGGCGGCGATAACCTTGCAATCTCTCCTTCTGTACTTGCTGATGCAAACGATGAAGCACTTTCAAATGCATTCAACGAGTTATACGCTTTACAACAAAAGAGAACTAATTTATTATTTAGTAATACAGAGAGTTCTAAGCCGGTAGTTGATAATGATGTTTTGATTTCAAATTCAAAACAAAAAATCCTAGGAATTGTACTTAACATACGCAAAACGCTTGTTAATCGTATTAACAGCTTGAGCTCTCAAGTCGGAGAATATCAAAATACAATTCGTCAGATGCCTACTACACAAAGAGGTTTAGTAAACATCAATAGAAATGTAGAAATATACTCTAAGATTTATGAGTTCTTATTAGAAACTAGAGCACAAACTATTATCGCGAAAGCAGCTATCGTTGCAGATAAATTTGTGCTTGAACCTGCTTATGCAACAGGATTATTACGTCCTCTTGCTATTAAAACATTAGCAGCCGGTATTGGCGGAGGATTAGCACTTGCATTCTTGATTATATTCTTCAAGGGAGTATATTACAACTATATTCAAACGAAAGATGACCTTAAAGATGCTACCGAACTCCCAATTATTGGAGTAGTAGGGAAAAGCAAAGAAGCTGAATCTGAATATTTAGTTGCAGATAAATATCCTCAATCACAAATTGCCGAAGCATTCCGAGTCATACGGACCAATTTATCTTATTTCGCTGCTAAATCGAAGAGTAAAGTTATTTTGGTTACATCATCGGTTGCCGGAGAAGGTAAAACATTTACTGCAGTGAATACTGCAACCATCTTAGCTAAAGCGAAGAAAAAAGTAATCTTGTTGGATCTCGACTTGCATAAGCCTAAACAAGCAAATGCATTCAATTTACAAAATGATGTTGGTGTTACTTCATTTATAGTTGGTAAAGCAACAATGAATGAAATTATCAAAGACACAAGTATCGATAACCTACAAGTAATTTTAACAGGACCTCGTACTCCGAATGCTTCTGAATTAATTCTTGATCCGAATCTTGAATTATTAATCAATAGCCTTAAAGAACATTATGAGTACATCATCATTGATACTCCTCCTGTAGGACTATTGTCTGATGCATTAGTGTTCATGAAATTTGCCGACATAAATATTTACGTATTGAAAGCGGGATATTCTAAACGCGACTTTGTTGATATAGCGCACCAAATTGTAGAAAAGAACGATGTTAAACATATGTCGTTTGTATTAAATAGTGTTAGCAGTAAGAACATTCCTGCCGGATATGGTGGAGGTTATTACGCATAACCAATATTAAAATATGTCAGAAGAAAACGACGTCGATAGAAACGGAGCATTGTCGAGGGCAATAAAAAGCCTTGGATTAAACCTTACCTCCTCTCAAAAGAGGAAAATGGGAGGAATGACCGTCTTGATTTTCTTATCGGCTATATTCGATGTTTTTGGGTTAGCATCAATTTTGCCATTGGTAAAACTTGCTGCGGACCCAAAAGCAATTCATGCAAATAACAAATTGCATTATTTGTACGATTACTTTGGATTTACCAGTGATAAAACATTTTTATTGGTTGTAATTCTAATTGTATTCGGGTTCTTTGTTTTCAAAAGTGCATTCGGGTTATTCGTCAACTATCTTCAAACAAAATTTAGTACACAAATAGCACATGATATTACTAAACGACAATTCAACAAATTCTTTGGATTAGATTTCCACACATTCACGGGTTTAAAAAGCAGCAATGTACTACATAGCATTATCAATAATCCTACCTCTTATATTTCATGGGTTATTCTTCCATTGATAATGTTAGTATCGGAAGGATTTATTGTGATATTAATTGTAGGTGGCATTGCGATTTATGATATAAAGCTATTCTTATTCATTGCTTGTATTATCGGACCCGCTACATGGTTAATCTATCGCTTACTCAGAAACAAATCATCAATTATCGGTGCTAAAATGAATATGTTGTTTCCTCAATCAATGGGAACACTTAATCAAACCATCAGTGGTTATATTGACATTAAACTTGCAGATAGAGAGGTTTTTTATCGTGACAAATTCTTGCGTCTTCAACAGAGCTATCATAGCTTAAACATGAAGTCGTATTTGCAAAATTTAATTCCAATTCGTGCAAATGAATTAGTTGCATTGTCAGGGATTGTACTCATCTTTATTTATGCAATCTTCCTAACTGACAACAGCGATCAAGCTATTGTGATGGTGAGTCTATTTGCAGCTGCAGCTTATCGTTTGATGCCTTCACTAAATCGTATTATCAGTTCTATGGTTTATATTCAAAAGAACTTGGTTGCGATGGACAATTTAAATCTATATAGCGATATTGAAAAAGCAAGGGAAAGTGAACCACCTCAAGTGCCTGTCGTTTTTGAAAATGACATCAAAATAAACAACCTTTCTTTTACATTCCCTGATAACGAAATACCTACATTGAAAAACATCTCAATGGAAGTAAAAAAAGGAGAAAAAATTGGAATCGTTGGTTCATCAGGTTCAGGGAAAACGACTTTAATGAATGTTCTATTACGCTTTTACGAAGAGCAACAAGGCGAAATTTGTATTGATGGAAAGAAACTTGGGCTAGAACATATTCGTGGCTGGAGAAATCTGATCGGATATGTGAAACAAGATATTTTCCTAATGGATAATTCTATTCGTGATAACATCACTTTTGGAGATTGGAATGCAGATGAAGAACGCGTTCGTCGTGCCGTAACTCAAGCTTCACTCGACAATTTAATTGATTCGTTACCGGAAGGACTCGACACTATAATTGGTGAGCGAGGATCGAAACTTTCAGGAGGACAACGTCAACGTATTAGTATTGCAAGATCACTTTACAGAAATGCTCAAGTTTTGATTTTCGATGAAGCTACATCAGCGCTCGACAATCAGACCGAACAAGAAGTAAGTGATGCAATCGATTCACTTTCCGATTCTCACAAAACTATATTCATCATAGCTCACCGTATCACAACACTCAGAAACTGTGATCGCATTTATGAATTAAAAGACGGTCGTGTAGACGGTATTTATACTTACAAAGAGCTACTTGAGAAAGTAATGTAATTGGCATAAATTCTTGAAATATGGTTTTCAACTCGTTTGACTTTCTTCTCTTTTTTCCACTCGTAACTATTTTGTTTTATTTATTAAAACATGAATATCGTTGGGCATTATTATTAGCTGCGAGTTGCTATTTCTACATGTATTTTATTCCGGCTTATATTCTGATTTTATTCGGAACAATAATCATTGATTATTATGCAGGAATTCTAATTGAATCAGAAACAAGGCATAAACGAAAGAAACTATTTCTCTTCGCCAGCATAATCGCCAACGTTGGAATTCTTGCTGTATTCAAATATTACAATTTCTTTCTCGACAATTTAAATGTAGTTGGAACCTGGCTTAATGGACATCCAACTGCCATTCGCTATTTAGGAATAGCTCTTCCTATAGGTTTATCTTTTCACACTTTCCAAGCGATGAGCTACACGTTTGAAGTTTACTACGAAAGACAAAAAGCCGAAAGAAAATTCGGATACTATGCGCTTTATGTAATGTTCTATCCTCAGCTGGTAGCGGGACCGATTGAAAGACCTCAGAATATTCTTCATCAATTTCACGAAGAAAAGAAATACAAGTATGAAAATGTTAGAGATGGATTACTTCAAATGCTTTGGGGATTCTTTAAGAAGATAGTAGTTGCCGACAATATTTCCGGTATGGTGGATCTTGCCTACACTCATCCTGAACAACAAACAGGATTAACATTACTGTTAGCGACCTATCTATTTGCCATTCAGATTTACTGTGATTTCTCAGGATATTCCGACATAGCAATTGGAGCAGCGAAAACTATGGGTTATGATTTAATGGAAAATTTCAGAACACCATATATATCAAAAAACATTAAAGAATTTTGGAGCCGTTGGCATATATCACTAAGCACCTGGTTCAAAGATTATCTTTATATTCCTATTGGTGGAAATAGAGTGAAAATTTCGCGCATGATGATCAATTTAATGATCGTATTTGTAATAAGTGGAATTTGGCATGGCGCAAATTGGAATTTTATAATTTGGGGATTCCTTCACGGTTTATACTTGATCTTAGCAATTCAAAAAGACATTGTCTTAAAAGCTTTAAAGATTCCTGAGAATATGATAACAAACACTATCAATATATTTGTTACATTTCACTTAGTAGTATTCGCTTGGATCTTCTTTAGAGCTACTACTTTTACAGATGCAGCTATCATCATAAAATCTATTGCGCATACAAAATTCGGCAGCCAACACTTGATTCATTCATTGGATGTATTCTCAGTAGGAGAGAAAAATTTAGGAAGAACATTGTTTCTTTTCACACTTATCGGTGGCTTTATGCTTGCTGATCCTACGATGGATAAAATTGCAAAAAACAAATTTCTCTTTAAGAATAACGCAATAAAGTATATTATCTACTCTTTAGTGATGACAGGTATAATTCTGTTTGGGTTCTTCGGCGACATTAACTTTATCTATTTTCAATTCTAAAGATGATGCAGCTACTTAAGAAAATATCATTATTTCTTTTATCATCGATTACAATCTACCTAGTTGTATTTGCTGTACTATTTGCCATTAAGGTAGGCGGAATCCCATTAGTGTATCGTGCAACTTCAGGACAAGTTTGGGAAGGAGGAAAAACTTATCGTAAGTTTAAATCATTCAATGAAAATGATACTTATGATGTATTTGTATTAGGTTCTTCGCATGCTTTGCATGGCTATGATCCGGATATATTTAGATCGAGGGGAATAAAAATGCATAACCTCGGCACCGACGATCAAAATTTGATGTGCTCTTATTACTTGGCGAAAGATTACATCACTAAAAATAATTGCAAAGTAGTTATCATCGATGTTTATGATCGTGTAATGACTTTCCAAAATTTAGAATCAATTTCTGATTTTATTCAAAACATAAACAAAGAAAAAACAGCTGCGCATGTAGCTTTGGCATCGAAGGATATTAGAGCCATTAACATGTTTACCTTACGACAATTTAATAAGTTCAGTGCACCATTATTAATCAATAAAGAAGTTATTAAGGACGGATATATCCCCTTAAACTATAAATTAACAAAGCCACACGACGAAATAAAGTGGCGATATAAAACAAATGAATACCAATTGGGCTATTTTGACAAGCTATTATCGTACTTATCGAATTCAGGCTTCAAAGTTGTGGTAGTTGAACACCCTCTCCCATACCTTTATTTTCCTCCTGAACATCAAGCCTTTTTGAACGATATAAACCCAATTTTGGCCAAATACGGGGTCAAATTCTATGATTTTACAGGAAAAAGTGGCTTAACAGACCTTAAATTCTTTGCCGACGAGAACCATTTGCACATTCACGGCGTAGAAAAGTATAATAATTTACTCATTGACGAACTCTCTAAAGATGGTATCTTTACAAATACCATCATAAATTAATACCTAGCATGAATAACCGCATTTTAATTGTTGTTGGAACACGTCCAAATTTTATCAAGATCACCCGCTTCAAAAAAGTAAATGAAGCGATGGGAAATCCTTTTGATATTAAAATCGTTCACACGGGACAGCATTACGATGCTAAAATGGCCGATGTGTTTTTTACACAATTCGAACTAGAGCCCGATTTCTATTTAAATATTCCTCAAGCATCAGCGAATACGCAGATGGGAGAGATTATGATTAGACTCGAAAACGTAATAAACGAATTCAAGCCTGCAATGGTAATGGCTGTAGGAGATGTAAATTCGACATTCGCTGCAGCGTTCACAGCACATAAAACAGGATGTAAAGTTGCACATCTTGAAAGTGGCTTGAGAAGCTTTGACAGAGGAATGCCTGAAGAAATTAATCGTTTGTTAACTGATGAAATTTCTGATTATTATTTCGTAACAGAACAAAGCGGACTTGATAATTTAATTAAAGAAGGTCGTAATAAAGAATCGATTTATTTTGTCGGAAATACGATGATCGATACACTTGTTGGATTTGATAATAAAATCAAAGAAAGCGATGTATTATCACAATACAACTTAAAGCCACAGGGATTTGTTTTGATGACAATGCATCGACCTGCTACTGTTGATTTCGAAGACGGATTAAATAAACTACTAGATATTATTGAGTATGTAAATAAAAACTACGACTTAGTATTCCCGATTCATCCGAGAACACTTGCGAAATTGCAACACTTCGGATTAATGGATCGCGTAAAAGCAAATTCGCGAATTATTTTAACTGACCCTCTTGATTATTTCGCTTTTCAAAAACTTACTGCAGAATGTCGATTTGTAATTACAGATAGCGGCGGGATTCAAGAAGAAACTACGTTTAGAAAAGTTCCGTGTTTAACACTTCGTCCAAATACAGAACGTCCAAGTACAGTATGGATCGGAACCAACGAATTAGTTCCTTTCGATATTACTACTGTTCAAAATAAAATCAATGAAATTATTGGAGGCACCTATAAGAAAGGAGCTATACCACCTTATTGGGACGGACATTCTACCGAGAGAATTCTCGAAGTTTGTACCACTCTACTTCTGAAAGAACAACCGGCTCTTTCACATTAATTTCACTGAATGATTTGATTCAAAAAGTGTATCTCCAACGAAATACACTTTTTGCTATTTTCGCCAACCGTTATGAATATTTACAGTTATACAGATGCTACATATCCTACACCAAACATAAAGTTTGATGATACGTGGCCTGTACAATTTATTGAAGGATTTTCTAAATTCTACAAAAACTACCATCACAACTCAGTGATAATAGTTGAAGATCCGAAAACCGCTACCTATATTCCGATTAGAATTTTTCATGTAAAACAATTTCGCTTCGGACAAATTCTTCATGCTCCGGTTTCAAATTCAATAGAACTAAATTCATCTAGTCAAGTTGAGTTCCTTAACAAGCTGATTGCATTTATTAAATCGAAGAAAATTTTCCATAGGCTTATCCAACCACACCCATTCGGAATTATGCTTGGAGTACCGGATAATGCTGCATCATGTGAATTTGGCACTTACATAACACCTTTAGAAGGAATTGACGACGATACAATTTTGAACAGCTACGATGTGAAATACAAAAAAGCTGTACAACATAGCATAAAAAATGGGGGACGTATTCAGTTTGGAAGAAAGGTATTCGATGATTTCTACAAAATGTACACCGCCACCACTGAAAGAGCAAAGATTCATCGCGATTCAATTGAATACTTCAATGAATTGTATGCAACACTCGGAGAGGATCATATAGAAACAGGAGTTGTTTACGACGAAGATCGTCCTATAGGGGCTATTTTCATGATATATTCCAAATATTCTGCACTATGCACACATGCAGGATCAGGAGGAGAATCGAAGTTATATGGAGGAATGAAGCATCTGCATTTTGAGATGATGAAATACCTTAGAGATAAAGGGGTGAAAAATTACGACTTAGTGGGAGTTCGACTAAACAGCTCGAATGAGTCGCTACAAGGAGTTTTCAGGTTCAAAAAAGGGTTTGGAGGAATTTTGAAAGAAGGGTATTTATGGAAAACCGACATTTCACCTCTTCCAATGAAACTTTATGATATACTTGTAGGTATTCGCCAAGGGAAAAATGTGCAGAAAGATATTATTGATCAAGAAGCCAATTAATTGAATAATCCGACCCATCACAAGCCAGAAGTAACAAAAACCAGACGATAACGTACATCAACCCGTATTTTGACCAAATAAAAGGACTATTAAAAGGGATTATTACCTTTGTATAGCGAATACAATATGAAAAAGAACCTGCTTCTTACGTTTGATTATGAACTCTTTCTAGGACCTAGGAGCGGTCAACCTATTGAAAGTATTATTGAACCTACGGAGAGAATCCGAAAAGTCATTAATCCTAAAGGCATCAAAGCTATATTTTTTGTTGATACAACTTATCTAATCACACTTGAAAAATTTTCAAATCAACACCCAGCATGTGCTGCGGATTTGAAAATTGTTTCTGATCAAATAAAACAATTGATCAGTGATGGTCACTATATCTTTCCACATATTCATCCGCATTGGTTAGATGCAGAATATGATGCTGTTCAACATCAGTTTAATTTATCAGATGTAAAAAGATACCGCTTTCATAATTTAACTGAACATGACCGTGAATTAGTATTCAGAGAATCATTCCGAATTTTAAATACCATTATCAATTCAGTTGACTCGAAATATCAAATTAATGGATTTAGAGCCGGAGGATGGTCGATTCAACCTTTCAGCGATTTCAAACCATTTTTCGAACGTTTTGGGATAAAATACGATTTCAGTGTAATGGCCGGATTATACCAATTCTCCAATGCACAATATTTTGATTTCAGCAATGCTCCAGGCAAACCTGTTTATGCGTTCAACAGCGAAGTTTCTATTGAAGATCAAAACGGGCATTTTGTTCAAGTCAGCAGTTCAGTATTGTCAGTTAATACAGTATTAGACAAAGCTGATCGATTACATCGTAAAATACTTTACAAACTATTAAAAGATCATACCTACACAAGAGGAATTGGTCAACAATCAAAAAGATTACAGGATGTACTTCCTGTTTCTGAAAAGGGAGTTTCAACTTCCGATAATTCAAAAGAGCCAGCTTCTGTTGAATTAATGAGTATCGTAAAATTACCGTTATATCTCAAGTTTATAGAACAAAATGATTTCATGCATTTTGTTTCACACCCGAAGATGTTGAGTCGTCATAATCTAAGTACACTCGACAAATTCTTGACAGCAGTATGTAATAAATATACTGTTGTTAGTGACTACCTTCAAATAGTTGCCGAGTATTTACCAATAAACAAAAAAGAATCTGTCGTAAATCAGTTCCCCGCTAACGTTACCAACCCACACGGCACTGAAACAACAGGTATGACAACAATCTCAGTTGTAGTGCCATGTTATAATGTGGCCAACTACATTGAAGAAGGCTTAAGATCTGTGCTCGCACAATCGAAACCTCCTCTGGAAATTATTTGTGTAGATGACGGTTCTTCAGATGAAACTGTAGATATCGTTAAAAAACTACAAATAGAATTTCCGGGCAAAATTCAATTGCTCATTAACGATGGAAATCGCGGAGCAACTTACACTAGAAATCGAGGACTAGCAGTTGCGAGAGGTGAGTATATTCAATTTTTTGATGCGGATGATATTCTCATTAACACCAAATTCGAATATCAAACTGAACTCATAAATAACGCTAAAGTAAAGCCTGATATCTTAGTTGGAAGTTGTAAAAAACTATTCCTCGACGGTTCAGAAAAAATGTATTTATATGAGGATGGCGACCCATGGGTAAGACTAATGGACGCAATGCTTGGTGTAACTACATCGAACTTATTTAAGAAATCGAAACTACTCGAAATTAATGGGTGGTCCGAATCACTTAAAAGTAGTCAGGAGTATGATTTGATGTTTAGGATGATGCAAAAAGATGCTATCGCACTTATTGACCAAAAAATTGTAAGCGTCAATCGTGAGCGACCATTTGGATCTATCACGAAAACAAATCCGGGAGAAAAATGGAAAAGATTTATCGCAATTCGCGCCAGGATCTTTTTCTATTTAAAAGAAACAAATAAGTTGACACCCGAAATTCGACAGACATTTATAAATCGTGTCTTTGATGCTTTAAGAATTTTGTATTTGTATGATAAAAACGAAGCTATTCGTTTACATAAGGAATATATATTAAAAGAAGGCAAGCCATCGGATTCAACTTCTTCCACACCAAAATATATGCTGATATACAATCTATTCGGATTTAACTCAGCTCAGAAAGCATCATTATTGTTTAATCAACGTCAGAAACGAATTCATTAGGAGTACTAACAGTATGTTTTATTTAACCTATGCAGAACCACCATCAGGAGTTTATTACAGTCAAGTAACGGATGTAATTAAATTCTTGCGTTCTCAATGCAATGCAAATTTGCGATTGGTGGCATTTATTTCGCTGCACGACTTTTCTGGCAAAAAAAAACTCATCAAGCAACAATTACCGGATGCTATAATTCTTCCGATGTTGCCTAAAGCTCCATATTGGAAATTCAGCAATTTCGTATTATGGTTATTGTGTTTGATCTATCGTCCTAAAACTATTGTTGCAAGAAATGTTATTGCCGCAAATATGGGAATCAACGTTAGAGGTATGAGTTCAGTTAGAAAAGTTTGTTTCGACGGACGAGGCGCTATGGAAGCAGAATGGAATGAATATGAAGTAACTGTTCCCGATAACTGGAAAAAATCTATTGGAACTATGGAAGATAAAGCTGTTAACAAAAGCGACTTCCGTATTGCTGTAACACAAAAGTTAGTTCAACATTGGCAAAGCAGATATCATTACAATGGATCCAATCATGTTGTAATTCCATGTACGTTGAATAGCAGTTTCAAAGCAACTATTCCAACAAATGAAGATATTGTAAAAGTAAGATCATCAATAGGAATTAATGCTGATGATATCGTATTAGCCTACTCAGGCTCAACCTCAGGATGGCAATCGTTTTCAATATTGTATACATTCCTTTCTTCTTTCCTTAAAGAAAGCGATAAACATAAAGTCATTTTCTTAGCACAAGAAGAAGATAACATCACAAAGTTACTTAACGAATACCCTCAGCAAGTACAACGCAAATGGGTGAATCATCAAGAAGTAACTGCGATTTTAACAGCATGTGATACGGGAATATTAATCCGCGAACAAAGCATAACAAATCAAGTTGCATCTCCAACAAAATTTGCAGAATATTTATCTGCCGGACTTACCGTTATTATTTCCGATCATCTAGGCGACTATAGTGATTTCGTAAGAGATAATAATTGCGGAACAGTCGTTAACGGTGATGTATATCCGAAAATAGTAAAAACAGATATTGAAACAAGAGCAAGAATGATTTCTTTAGTAAAGAACAACTGGACTAAAGAAGCTCAACTAAATAATTATAAAAAACTTTTATCAGCAATACAATGAAAACATTAGTTACCGGAGGAGCCGGCTTTATAGGATGCGCAGTTATCGACAAACTTCAACGCGAAGGCCATGAAGTTTTTGTAATTGATAATTTATCATTCGGGAAAAGAGAGTTCATCAATATACCTGATGCTAACTTCTTCTTGGCAGATATTCTTGATAAGCCTGCAATGGATAAAATTTTCGCTGCTGTTCAGCCAGAAATGGTAATACATTTGGCGGCGGTTCACTTTATCCCTTACTGTAACCAGCATCCGTATGAATCGAGCAATATCAATATCAACGGAACAATAAATATTCTGGATTGCTGTAAAAAACACAATGCAAAGAAAGTGTTCTTTGCTTCTACAGCAGCGGTATATCCGATTTATGATGAAGCAGTAACAGAACAACATGAAGTTGGACCATTAGACATTTACGGATTAAGTAAATTAACCGGAGAACATCTTTGCAATGAATTCCATTTAGCTACTAAAATTCCGGTAGTTATTTGCAGATTCTTCAATGCCTTCGGACCTAATGAAACTAATCCGCATTTAATTCCTGAGATTGAAAATCAAGTTAACGCCGGAATGCGCGTTATTAAATTAGGAAACTTAACTCCGAAACGTGACTTCATTCACACATCGGATATGGCTAACGCAGTATACTCTTTACTTACAAACATCAATTCAGGTATCGACACTTTTAATCTCGGACGAGGAATTGAATATTCAGTAACTGAAATTGTTGATGCATTCTCTCGTCAATTAGGAGAAGAAATTGCAATTGAAGTAGATCCTGCCCGAGTTAGAAAAGTTGAACGTATGCATTTATTGGCGGACGTTACGAAATTAAAAAGCACAGGATGGCAACCGCTTATTGGAATCGATGAAGGTATTGCTACCATGGTAAATAAAAAATAATTTAATGAAACGCCAACTTATTTTCTGTACTGATGGTGTATTCCCTCACTCTGTGGGTGGGATGCAACGACATTCAGCATTGTTACTTGCCGAATTGGCAAAAATTGGCACCTGGGAGATAATCGTGATTCATCCTCACGAAAAACAAGTATTTGATCCGGCACTCGGATTCAAAGAAATTTCAATCCCGTTCGATTTTAGTGGATTTTATATTCGCAAGCAATACGATTATTCGAAAGAAGTTTACAAAGTAATAGAACAGTATCCTGACGCAGTTGTTTATGCTCAAGGATTTGCTGTTTTATATGGTTTGCCGAAAATTGGTCACCGTGTAATTGTTAACCAGCATGGATTGGAACCATTCCAAGGATTAACTTTCAGCGATAAGTATAAAACGTTTCCAATGCGTATGATGGAACGATACCAGTTTAAGCATGCAGCCAAAGTAGTATCGCTAGGTGGTAAGCTAACTGATATTCTTCGTAAAGAAGTTCCAAATGCACATAAGAAAATTGAAGTCCTACCGAATGCTGTAATTCCGGGTGAAGAACCTGTTCGCAATTTCGACAAAGAAAAATTGGAATTACTCTTTGTTGGTAGGTTTGCCACAAACAAAGGTATCAATGTACTCATGGATGGTGTTAAATCACTAAACATTGAAGGCTATAAAGATAGATTATCGTTTAACATTGTAGGTAAAGGTCCGTTGTATGAACAATACATCAAAGAATATAATTTCCCGAATGTTAAGTTTTTAGGCTTTGCCGATGACGATCAATTGATGAAGTTATATCGCAGCTGCGACTTGTTCGTATTCCCCACACTATTTGAAGGGATGCCAACGGTAGTGCTTGAGGCTATGGCCGGTGGGATGCCGATAGTTGTTACTGATACCGGAGCTACGGCAGAATTAGTGGGCCGAGAAAACGGATTTTTAATCGAAACCAATAATATGCGAAGCCTAAAATGGGGAATTCAGTCATTCTATCAGCTAACGCCTGAAAAAAGACTGGAACTTTCATTAGCTTCGAGGCGAAAAGTTTTAAAGTATTTCACATGGCCAATTGTTGCACAAAAACATATTGAACTATTTGAAAAATTCCTGAAATAGAAATGCTTGAGTTTGTAAAGGAAAATAGCCAATTCTATATGCTGATCCTCATTTGGGTGATAGCAGGGATTATTGCGCCCGAACTGGCGATGGTTGTTATTCCGCTTACATTAATGCTATTGAAAAATAAAGGCCGTTACGCTGAAATTATTGTAGCCTTTGCCATTTTGTTATACTTCAGCGATAACCGTAAACATGAATTCGCGTTTGCAGGTAAAACGAAAGATATTGCATTAGTACTTGTTTCAGCTTTTGTAATGTTCGATAGCAAACAGTTCTTTTCTAAAAGTAAATTCTGGTATCCTTTTGCAGCATTCTTTGCCGTTGCATCTATATCGATGTTTCGAAATCCGTTGCCAATGTTGGCATTCCAAAAGACGCTTTCGTTTGCATTGATGTTTATCTATATCCCCAATTATTTCACCCGAGAAATAGCAATTGACAGAGGTGAAAGAATGTTGAAACTGTGGATATGGTCGGGAACTTTGTTATATGTTGTAGCATTAGGATTAAGTAGAATTCTGCCCGAGAATTATACTTACTTAGTTGGTAGATACAACGGCTTATTAGGAAATCCGAATGGTATCGGAAGTTTCTCCACCGTTTTCTTCATTATGATTATGTTGACGTTGCAAAAGCATCCTAAGATGTTTACAAAACCTCAGCTAGTATTAATTTTCGGAAGTTTGATATTATCGGTACTTATGTCGGGCTCGCGAAATTGTATATTCTCTATCCTTATTTTCCTATTCTTCTCACGCTTCTATAAAATCTCATACTGGGTCGGATTTGTTATTGTGATTGTTGTTGCAATCCTATTCCAAATCATAAACGAAAATTTACCTGCTATTATCAACGCATTCGGTTTAGGCGACTACTTCCGAGTTGATCACCTTGAAGACGGATCAGGCCGTTTAATTGCATGGACATTCGGTTGGCAAGAAATCCAAAACAACTTTATGTTGGGAAGAGGATTCTCATATGAAGAGACATTGTTTGAAGAAAACAAATATTGGCTCAACGATTTAGGACACTTAGGAGGTGTGCATAATACTTTCCTTGCTCTTTGGCTAAATACAGGAATCATCGGACTTATCGTATATCTGATAGGCTTCTTTAAAAATTTCTTTAAAGCCGCATCAGTAAATTATATGGCCTTACCTACAATGTTTGCGATTCTGTTCTCATGTATGTTCGAGGCTTGGTTCCAAGGATCATTAAATCCGTTTACGATTATCGCAATTTTAAATATTACTTTATTGCAGCATGTTGATACCACACAAGAAAAAGATACTATTCCTGTACTTTGAGTTAGCAGGATACGTAGTAGCTTGTATGGAAAAGCTTGCTGCTAAGTATGATTCAGAAGTGCATGTAGTAAGATACCCTGTTAATGCTGTTGCTCCATTTCAATTTAAGTTCTCGGAGAGAATTCATGATTATGCGAGAGAAAAGTATTCAAACGAACAGTTGATTTCATTAGTAAATGAAATCAATCCCGATTTCGTTTATGTATGCGGTTGGGCTGATAAAGGTTATTTAGCAGTATGCAAATCGCTTAATAAAAGAGTTCCCGTAGTTATGACTCTCGACAACCCTTGGCTTGGAACAATTAAACAACGAATTGCTTCTTTCCTTGGACCATTTTATCTGCATCAATTCTTTACTCA
>Ga0116186_1001959_pt1 | contig 19380 bp, 19 predicted proteins | sample AD_JPNNA4_MetaG_FD_89806 | JGI IMG/M metagenome (GOLD analysis project Ga0116186, IMG submission 89806) | Active sludge microbial communities of municipal wastewater-treating anaerobic digesters from Japan - AD_JPNNA4_MetaG | ecosystem: Engineered > Bioreactor > Anaerobic > Digestate | place...
TGCCTAAAACCACACATCGACCAGCAATTATGCTATATCCAAGGGAAAAGCTCAACCTAAACAAATTGAAAATCTACGAAACATGAAGATATTTAAAGAAAATGAGAGTATATTAAGGGAGGTTTAGCCTATTTGAAATTGAGCCATTGGTTGATATGTTTTTATGCAGATGGCCGACCCTGCTATTTGTGATGAGCCAATTTCCAGTAGAATTATCATTTTTCTCTTTGAATTGATGGGAAACTGTCAAATCTTATTTATCGAAAACTGTTAACTCTATTTTATCATCTACAAGTGGTTTGTTTATAATAATATTTCCATTAATATCAAATCCGAATTTCTCCATTTTACCTGCAATACTCTTTATAATGGTCTCTCTAAGTTTTGATATTACTGGTTTAAGCGTTGCTCTTGACATTTCAGACCTCCTATAATTCTAGTGTTATCTTTTTTCCAGCTTCTAAATCCCTCTTAATCTTCTCTTTTATTTCACTAAACACAACATCTAGCTCATTTAGTTTTTCTATACTATCAATATTAATAATTTTACCATTAGAGTAATATCTGAATTTTTTAGACACACGATTAATTACTTGTGGAGTGCCTTTTTGCACTGCATCAGTTATATTTTCTCCACCCACCTGTGGATTTTTTGGTTCTTGGATTTGATTTTGGTCATTAAATAAATGAACCTGTTTAACTGCATCTATTTTAGATTGAGATAATCCATTCATTAATCTCCTTAAATCATCTAAGTTGCCAACATTTCTAACTTTCAATCCCTCAAAAGCAAAATCGTTCAACTTTATAAAAGGGATTATCTCCATTACTTTGTTTTTTTGATGTTCAGTAATACGCTCCCATTCAGTGAGTTCTTTGATATATTTTATAATTGAATTATAAAGCTGCTCATATTCCTTATATTTTTCATTAAACTCTATTTTGTACTTTTTAAGTATCTCGTCATAGTATCTAGCTTCACCCAAAATAAACTTCTTGGCAATTTCTTCTACTGTACCCATTTCTAGACTGACTGAGTTCTTAAGCATAGTAAATATATTGCATACGGTAGAAATCTTTTCCTTATTTTCTGCAATGTAAAGAACCCTTATAAATTTCTTTACCATCTCAGGGCTATCTACTTTTTTATTAAAAGTTAAAATAATATCCTCTGAATCGTTTCTTTTTTCAATATCATTTGCAATAACTGAAATAGCTGATAATTCTTCTTTTATATCATCAGTAACTATCTCTGAATATGCATACACCTCAGCATTGTTAACCTTACGAGTTAGTATTTTAATTTTATCAGCAACATCTTTTAGCTTAATTTCTACAACCATATTTGCATCAATAGATTTTATAGTAATAATCGCATTCTTAATCTCTTCGTCAGATATGTTTATTTTGGTAAACTTGCAGCTATCAAAGGCATCTCTTTTCCTTGGAGCAAATGGTCCATTTTTACTTGTCAATTCATGGTTATCCTCTGGTATTGAATATACTCTACCTTCACGAGCAATTTTTAGGTCACTGTTCTTAATAGCTAGCGCTGTAAGTATTTTTATGATATCGAGTTCCCATCCATATTTACCTTTTGTAAATTCGTCTATTACACTTGAACCATCTTTTTCAAATCCACCTTCAGGGAAGCATTTTATGAACTCATTGTAGTATCTGTTCCCTGTATTGAGAGCGCCATTAGAATCTATCAAATCTAGATCCTTTAAATATGCAGAATTCATTTTTTGGGTTGGAGATAATATTTCTTTTTGAATAAAAGTATCAACTTGCTCTCTCAGCATCTTACCAAAAAACATTGTGTACTTCTTTCTCAACATTTTTTCACATTCAGCAATCATTCTTTGAGGTGCAGGAGTCGAGAAGTCTTTGTTCTCTTGTCCGTTGTATGAAATTATTGCATACTTGAAACAGTCCTCTACCATTTTGTCAACATCACCATCTACTAATGTGTCCCTCTTAGTTTCGATTTGTATTCTTAGTTTCTGGTCTATTCCAAAATCAGCCTCACGTTTTAGTGCTTCGTCCATCTGCAAATAGAATTTGGCTGCCTTATAAAGCAAATTTCCATCATATTTTTTCTCAGGTATAATAAATAACTTTTCTTTGTTATTACTTGCTTCCAATGCATGTTTTTTTATACCTTCAATTTCGTTTTCAAAAGGAATACTAGAGTAAACGTTAGGAAGTTCATTACTTATATCAGACGTTTTCAATACAAATGCTATATCCTTTGTAAAATCGTTTATTTTGCCTGTTATTTGATTTTTTCCAGAACTAATTTTAGTATTGAATTTTTTATATATCTTTGAATTTATATAATCTCTAATTGCTGATTCGGTAATTGACTGTATGTTTTTTATTCTTGTCCATACATCAGATTCTTTCTTTGTGATCGGCTTATATATTCCACCTTCATTATTAATAAAGTTCTCATTTGTAAGTATTTCAAGATAATCAATCAGTTTATTTTCATCATTTATCAAGCTTTCACTATAGACAAAGGGTAATAATAAACTAGGTTTAACCCCTTCAGGTTTTACTTGAGTCAATAATACAATAGACTTTAAGACTTTTAGTAGTGCAGATTTATTAACAGGTTTGTTATTAGCGTTTACTATTGGTGCACCTTCCAATCCAATAATTAGGTCGCTGTATTCTTCTTCTATACTTCTTTTACTCTTAAGCTCTTCATATATAAGCTCGATATCAACAAAATATCCAATTTCTTTTTCGTATACATCTGGATTCTTAACAATTGATTTTACTGTCTTCATCATATTTCTTGCAGACCCTTTGCTCTCATTCTTGAGCAGATCTTTCATATAAGCAAGCTGGAAAGGATAGAATGGATATGATGCAACAATATTGGGCATTTCAATTTTCCCATCCGCAGTATCTGATAAATATGCACCAGAAAAAAGATATTGGAGTTTAGGTAACTTTACACTACTTTCAATAACTTTTCTTGATTCATCCGTTTTTGCCAGGTATCTCTTTTTAACTATCCAAACCATTTCTTCAGGATAGAGTATTTGCTCTTGTCCGAAACGATGTATCATTCGCTCTGCAACTTCAGTAGTCAGAAGTTTTGTTTTTGCTTCAAGAGAGGTCACAACAAACCATATATCATTACTCAAAAGCTCAATTAATCCTTCAAATTTACGAACTTTTTCGCCAGTATCTAGAACATCCAGGATTTCATCAATGAAGATAATCATTCTTTTTTTATTTGATTGTTTTAAAACCGCCTTTAAAAATTCTGCAACATCCATGGCGGAATAATCTTTATCCTCATCAAAGGGAAGATTCAACTGTCTTGATATTTCTTTAGGCAAACAATCGACAATAGTATCACCAGTCTTAGTTATATGGTTTGCAGAGAAAATAAAGGTTAAATAATCAGCAGGTTTAATGTTGCCTATTAATTCTGCAATATCACTGTTTCTCACTTTCTCCTGTATTGACTTAATAACACTTAGTTTACCAATATTTCCATTTTCATCTTTGTACTCAATAAAATTCTCACTGAATAGTGTGTTTATCACTTTCAACATATGTGATTTACCTGCCCCAAAGAAACCTCTTATCCACACTCCAGGCCCAACTCTGTCACGGTACTTATCCTGCAATAATTGACACTTCATTTTCAGATTAGGGAACATCTCTGGATCATCAAAAAAGTAAGCGACAAAGCAGCCTAATATATCTTCAACGTTGTTTGTTATTACATATTCATCAATATCTAGTGCAGTCACCTTTTTATTTTCATCAACAGTTACAACATCATTAAATACTCTTTTTATATCTTTACTAAATGATTCATATACTTTTTTCATATTCTTATACCCCTCTTACTAATTGGATTTATAGTCAAATACGCAGGAGCGAAAACTATCTTGAGTTATCTTGATAGTTCTTCCACTTGTTGTATCTGTTTTATAATATTTGTACTCATTTAAACTGTATTCTTCCTTTTGCCCGACAGTTAACCAAATAATTGGTATCTCTCTCTCTAATATTAAATAGTGATCATACATATACGCCGACAAAAAATGGATTGGGTCGAAACCATTGATATATAGGGCTGAATCTTCTATAATTAATAACTTTTTTGCATTATTTGAATTAATAAAATCAATGATATATCCCTCTAAAGTTTCACAAAGTTTCCTTTGAAATTTAGGGCTTTCATTCCCATACTTTATTTCTAACTCCGCAATTATGTCTTCATCGCCAATCCATTCTTGACTCTTAAAGAAATTATTTACATTAATAATCTCAGTTGCTTCAAATTCTTCTTTTACTTTATTTTGTACAAAACCACACATCATCGGTGTTTCGAAAAACATTATACGAATTGGCCTTGATGGTGGCTTAGAAATAACTCTTTTTATTTCTGCCATTACGCTATTTATAGTTTTTTGCATAATCTAATAACCCCTTTTCACGCTTTGTAATAGTATTTATGTCTCCCAATTTATTTACTTCAATTAGGTATTTTAGTTTAGCCCCTGTAATTAAATACTCGATATCAAATTCGTTTAGTAAGAACCTTTTATATATTTGAGAATTATAAACCTCATTAGCACTTATACACTCACCGTCGAAGTATAAATAAAGGGTATATACAAACCAGTCTGGGGTAAGACTAGGCCTTTTTATAGTAATATTTCCTTTACTACCATCGATCCAACCAAAGCTATCAATATTTTTATACAGAGTATTTCTGACTTTCACCATGCTTGAATCAGTAATACCCTTCTTGATCCTATCAGGTAACATTTCACCATAACTGTTGAACACCATCTCAAAAAATTTATCTATATCCATTTGTGTGAAAATCTTTTGTCCATACTCATTAAAGTTCTTATACACATAACTATCCATAAATAGTCTCGCTAAGGTTTCATATTCTAAATAGTATATTAAGAGATGATTGCATTTTTCCTGATGAGAAATACTAGAGTTTAGTACCTTTGCAAGTGCTAATACTTTCTCACTATCACATCTTAGGTATCTTGCTTTAATTGCTTCAAAAACTCGTTTAGCTGCATTTATTTTTTTATCTCTAAAAAGCTCTCCATTATGAACTTTTTCAGATACTTTGCCAATATCACTATTTTCATTAATGTTTCTAAATAGTTCAAGTGTTTCTTCTACCCATGAGCTTACAGTAGTCCATCTTAATTGCTCCATAGCATCACCCAATTCCTAAATAATATTGTTTTTGTTTTTCTTCAACTTTAAAAATTCACTGATCTTCCTCTGGTAGTATTACAATAACATCACCAATATTGCATTCAAGTGTTTTACAAATGCGCCCCAGAATCTGCATACTAACATGCATATCTTTCTAGCCTAGATAAAGTAGTTATCCCTAATCCTATAGCTTCTTTTATATCCATATATTTGCTAACCGCACTTTATATCTATACAAGAAAATCATACTAGTAGTTAAACACCAAAGCATTTTGCTTGTCTTTAGCCGAGACCCCTACAATATTTATTTTGGGATCTAATACTTCTTTAACTATACAGAACTTTTCTAATCTTGTTACATTTTCATTGAAGTTATATCTTTGAAGCCACCCAAAAGCGTCAAATATACAAATAAATAATTGTACATCCTTTTTATAGTGCATATTAACAGCATGTAGCTTTTTTATATCATCTATAACTTCATCTCTCCTTTTACTTAATTGTGATGCAGTGAAACCTTGAGGAAATATTTTAAACTCTAGTACAGCTTCTGGTATTACATATACTCTAGTTCTATCAATATTCCTATTCCCAATAACTATATCATACTTATTTCTCTTTTTAAGCTCTGGAATATTATGTAGAATGCGTGTTTTCACAAATATCTTATTAGTATATATATCAAACTCATCCTTAAGCCAGTAGTAATAGAATCTAGATACAAAATCATCTTCTAATATTGGAATAAAGCGATTACTCTTATAATCATCCTTTATACAATTCAGAACATGAATAACCTTTTGTAACATATTTCTTCTTCTCCCAACAGAAAAGTTTATATCTATAATATTTATTTATGTTTACTCTTTCCTTACTATCCAAGGCTCCAATCAACACTGATGCTTTGAGGACATCCCATTTCCTTTATAATGCTAATGGCATTTCTTACTTGTTCCATCTTCACTTTGGTATCTTCATTTTCTGAAATACCGCCAAAACCAATAAGATCTGTCATACTGTCTCCAGGCTCTCCAATAATGAGAGCACATTCTCTAAAGTTGAAAATTTTCAATATACCATCAACTGACTCAATATCTGGTCTTCTATTTCCAATCCAAATTATTCTGTCTCCTGCTCTAGCACGCCATATATTTGGCCCATCTATAGGTTCAGAAGGATATTCTCCTCTATTAAATTTATCTAGCATCTTATATGCTAATAAATTGCGTACCTCACTTGGATGCAATAGAAACCAATTTGGCAGATCCTCAACTCTGTTTGTTAAAATTGCCGATTGCTTATCCTTCAGCTCCCATATGTCAATTATAGATAATTTATTTGTAAAAATATCCTCTATCCTTGAATGTATCAAAAAATCTCCAGTTCTAAATGATAATCTTACTGTCGTGTCTTTATGAATGTTTAGTAAACACTTATCTATAATCTCACTTTTGGCCTCCATAGTAATTTCCCCCCTAAATAATTTTCAAGATCTCTATTTTGATTAAGTTCTTACTATCTTAGTCTGCAAAAACCAATTTATAAATGTTCACCCACTCTTGAAGCATACCTTCATGTAAATCACTATTGGGAAAATCATGGTTTTCTATTAGCCAAATAATACTCTTAACTCTTTCTTTTAAGATACCAGCCTCACATTCCAGGCGCTCGCTATCGCTTAAATATGAAAAAAAGTGCTTTGCAAAATTCCCACTATCATTAAATATATTTATATCAAATATATACTCTCCGCCATTTCCGTCATCAATTTCTGCATCTTGAATCAGTCTCAAGAACTCAGAGACTATATAATCCAACACTTTATACTTTTCTTCATTTTTTTCATTCCCGTTTATTGTATTTACCAGTTCTGCCCTTAAAAAGTTCCATATTACCTCATGCGGAAACCAGCCATAATCGTTATACTCTATTTTGTTTGATTCAATAAAATCTTCCCATCCACTAATGTCTATAGTATTAATTTCTTCTCTAAATCGAACTTCTTCATACTGCTGTTCCAGAATTGATAGGATTTCTGTTGAAAACTTCTGGAAATCGCTGCTATCAATTATATATTCATAATCATATACACCAGGGTTGTCATATAATACATGTGCGTAAAAATGCTTCTTCATGCTAATCGCCACCTTATTTATATATTCTCCATCATATGGTATAATCCTCCATTTAACTTGCTTCTTTCTATTAATAAGAATGATACAGATGACTTTAATATAGACACGTAATTTTATACCCCTATATAGGTTATCAATAGTACACTAATTCGAACGACCAATATGGTAAGTGGTACTAAACTGATAAGCCCTAATGAGGGTACCCCTCTTATATAGGCAAAATTATCTACAGAAAGGATGATATTCGTAAATGCATCAGCTGGATCTCCAACTAAATCAACTACATAAGTAAGAGCTGCTTAACAATGCGACTTTTCCATCTACTACTAGACTATATAACCGACAAGGAGGATGAAAGTTGAAATCAAACACTACAAAACCAAAGACAAGCAAGATCTTGTATCAGATCTTGAACATGATGCCTTCTATTTTAGGAAGCTGGAGTCTCAGGGAATTTACTTGAATGAGTATCTGATTGAAGCTGTAAGGAATACAGCAAAAACTTTACTGGCTTCCTGTGCTGCTGGAAGTGGTAAATCACTTTCTATCATTGCAAATACAAATTGGCTGGTATTGTATAATACCTGCTATATCCTACATATTGCACAAGATACAGGTATTTGGATAGCCGCCGTCCTTCGGGAACCGCAGCATAACTACATCCAGTATATGAGTTGTCGTAAGAAGAGGGTCTGGTAGTGATTCTAAACCTATATGTGTCTTATGTGGGGGTAACTGGATTCATTGTTTAAGTTGAATCATCTTAGCGAGCCTAGGGTGTCTGGCAAACACCTGAGGATATATACCTGTAGGTGTACTCAGTAGAGTAGTAGTTTGTTGTCGGGATAGGGCGAGCTGCTATATTAACACATATATATAGGTAATCTATGCATTCACATAGCAGGTTGAAGGTCTGACACCTTTAATTAATAGTATACGATAAGTACGGTCTTAGAACTGAATTCGTCCTTCACATAACCAAACATCTCTACAATTGCCGCTTCAGTAGATCAAGAAATAGGTCATTCTGCCACATCATAACCACAGAAGACAACAGCCTTATATACTGCTTACATATCGCTGTATAACCAAACCCATTCTTAACAGTTAAATTATATTAAAAAGTATACAGTTCTTCCATGAGCTACTCATCTATGCTTTATCGTGTTTCTTACAAAAGCAAAGCAAAAATATCATAGCATATTATATACCCTTCGGGCTTATGCATTGTACCAATACTCAAATATCTACAAAGGGAAAACCTTAGAATATATATCGCTTTTAGAAAAATAATGGAGTAAAATATCTGCTATAAGCATTAATTTGATACTTTATGTGCCTGTAATTATGTCGGCATTAGAAAACTCTAATAATCATAATCAAAAGGAGGTCATCACGTAATGGATGAATGCTATCTTATCCTTAGGGGCTTAAATTGTGGTGCTAAGAATAAAGTCCTTGAGAACAAGATGGAGAAAGGTCCTTTGTGCAGTATTTGTAAGACAGAACTATACGAAACTGGTCGGAAACATATAATTATTTTAAAGTGCGAGGAGTGTGGTAATGATGTAGAATTCTACGAAAGCTACAAGTCAATATCACCTGTAATATGTAGAAGCTGTACAGCAAAATATCCACGCGAGGAAGAAGAAAAGCCTGGATTAACTCAACACTTTATGAGTGGAACTATGATAATAACTGCAATAATATGTTTGATCGGGGGGTTAGCCTTTTCACCTCTCTTAATTGGTGGATTATGCTTCTTCGTACTTCCTACTCTTTTAGAGAGTGTAATTTATTTTGTGTAAACCCCTTAGATCAATGAAAAAATACGGTAGTTTACATAATTGAAATGGTAGTATTGTTGTTGTTTGTATTTTTGCACATGATTTGAACGCTGTCAACATATAGTTGGCAGCGTTCATTTTTCTTAGTGCCTAATCTATATCCGCCAGGGTAATTCTACCCTCAAAATAAATGCACAACTGCTCTAAAATCTTACCCCAGTCCCATGGCCTGCCGTTCCACTTCTTCGTGATGTCGACCATTGAAAGATACAGCATCTTGAAAAGGGCATCGTCAGTGGGGAAAATTGTCTTGGATTTTGTAACCTTCCTGAGCTGCCGATTGAAGTTTTCGATGGAATTAGTCGTGTATATGATCTTCCGGAGTTCCGGCGGATACTTGAAGTAGGTAGCCAACTGCGGCCAGTTATTCCGCCAGGATGCGATGGAGTTAGGATATCTGCCACCCCATTTTCCCTCAAGCATGTCCAGTTCCTGCAGAGCTATTTCCTCTGTTGTAGCCTGATATACACGCTTCAGATCAGCCATAAACGGCTTTACATCCTTGTAGGAGATAAACTTTGTTGAATAGCGTATCTGATGGACGATGCACCTCTGTATCTCTGTCTGTGGGAATACGGCGTGAATTGCATCACCAAAACCGGTAAGCCCATCGACAGACACAATCATGATATCTTCGACGCCACGGTTCTTAATCTCATTCAATACCCCAAGCCAGTACTTCGCACTTTCGTTGCCGCCTACCCACATACCGAGTACTTCTTTTGACCCGTTCAGTTTGACTCCTATGGCTATGTATACAGCTTTCTTAACGATTGCATTGTCCTGCCTTACGTTGTAATGAATGGCATCCATAAAAACGATGGCATACTTCCTATCAAGCGGCCTGTTCTGCCATTCCTTAGCTATTGGTAGTATACGGTCTGTCATCTTTGATATCATTTCAGCAGACGCATCAATGCCATAAACCGTCCTTAGATGATCTGAGATATCCCTGGTTGTCATCCCTTTGGCATACATAGACAGTACCTGGTCCTCGATATTAGAGATGTCGGTCTGGTTCTTTTTCACAATCTGGGGTTCAAACTCCCCTTTACGGTCACGTGGAATATCCAAACCGATTTCGCCCATAGATGAGACTACATTCTTCTTACTGTAACCGTTCCTGCTGTTTTCGGTGTCCTTATTGGCGTAATCATACTTAGAATAACCAAGTTCGTCCTCCAATTCACCTTCTAACATTCCCTGAAGAGTATCTCCCAGCAGGTCCTTAAGCATTTCCTGAACATCCTGTGCGGTTTCAGGCTTGTAATGCTCCAACAGCCCATTGATAAATGCTTTACGTTCCGGTGTAAGTTTTCTTTGTCTTGCCATAAAAATATCCTCCTGAATTAATATTTATTTTAACATTAATCCAAGAGGATTCTCATCAGTTTACACAAAATATCTTACAGACTCACTCTTTTTGGTAAAAAGAAAATATGAAAACATACATATAGCCTTACCGAGAAATCGGTAGGGCTTTTCTTATATCCAAATTATAAAAGAGGCCGAAGCCTCTTATGGTTTAACCTTATATATTTTGTATCCTTCAGTGCCTTTCCCATCTGATCCCTGACGCCCATAAGCAACTATGTAGATAGATTTATCATCACCGAGAGACCAGCTGTCGATGTAGGATATGTTGCTTATAGCTTCCACTTTTTCAGTGGTACATGTCCAAGCTGCGTTATATGTGCGCGTATCTCTGTATGGTATGCGCTTATTCAGCGTAACATGGATTATTTCTACCGAATTATCGTTAATGTACCTGCCATTGGTAATCATCCTATAGCTATACAGCGCGTTACCGATATACATTACCTTATTCTCATTATACTCATATCGATCTTCTACTCCAGCGTTTATTACATCTGGTTTTGTCTCGCCCAACGCCACCGTATGCAGTCTCTCTTTACCGATTATCCTTTTCTCGTATACCAACCTATCTTCGTTCTCATTAACTGCAAAATCGACATGCTTATTTGCATTTGATCTCTCTGAAAGCATGAAGTGCTGAGGTATATAAGTGTAGGTAAATGTAAGATTTCCATCCTTATCTATCCTTATTACCTGGCCGTCAAGCGGCGTTGCAAATGCATCTTCGCTGTCAGCTGTCAGATAGGTTCCAACTGCAGACATGGTCATGTATAATGCTTTCCCATTCGTTGCAAGTTGACCTATTACAGTAGTTCCAGTCAATTCTTCTATTGACCACGGCTTTCCCTTGAATTTGAGATCGAATTCAACTAGCGTATTACCTTCCAGCTTGTATATATGTCTCTTCTTAGCTAAATATACTTCACCGTTCATCTGCACCATGCCCATTACATAGTAGTGGTCGGCTTCATATTGGGGCATACCTACCACATCATAAGTAGTGGGTTCATTATTGCCACCTATCATTTCGTCAATCTCACCGATGTTATTAAGTCTACCGTTCTTTAACGTAGCCAGGTAGAAGTACATATCACCTACTTCATTGTACTTAGTGTAGACTACGTATGTTTCACCTTTAGCGTGGGTGACATATCTAACCTGTTCACTACTCCCTGTCTCATATAGTGGTTTGGGCTCAGCATATACTGGTATTAATAGTACTATTGTAATTACAATAAATGATATAAGCTTTTTCATTGATTCCCCTCCTCAAAATAGTGATTCTATAAAATAGTTATCTCCATAATTTATCAGCATAAACAATTGCTGCTCAAGTAATGCAGAATTTTACCCACCGTAATGCAAAAATGGTTTTCAATGGAATTATAACATATAATATATATAATTAATACTAATAGTATCATTTTAAGGCTCTCTGTGCATTCCAAAGCCATATCATAACTCATAAAGTATAAATGAGGGGTTGAGGATATGGATTATTCTGCATTAGGTAAAAGAATTAGAGCTGAAAGGCAAAAGAATAAACTGACACAAGCGGAATTGGCAGAAAAGGTTAATGTGACTACTGCTTTCATTGGCCAGATAGAACGTGGAGAACGAAAGTTCAGCATAGAAGCTCTTGTAGAAATTGCATGCGCTCTTAATATATCCATAGATTATTTATTGCGCGATAATATGAATCAAAATGATAACTCAGCTATTTCCGAGATAATTGACCTGCTTAAGAACAAAAGCAATCAGGATATATGTCTTGCAGCAGATATTTTAAAGTCTGTATTTGAACATATCAGTAGACAGCAATAAACTTCAAACAATTGAATTATTTCATCTCAAATTAGGCTTCCTTGTAAATCAAGGAGGCTTTTTTATTCTCCCTACTGATTACACGTAATTTTATACCCCTATTATATCAAGCCAGATCATATCAAAACAAACCACTAATATGGCATTAACAAGAATAATAGAAGCTTCTAATGAGGCCCCCCTCCTTAATCCTGCTGAGATCGTCCTGAGCTATGACGTTATAAACTGGCTCTATTCCTATTTTTTGATGAAAGGAGGCAGCAGAATGCAATCAAAGTGTCTTTACACCAATACCACACCGATGGATAACAGTGTCTGCAACAGGTGCCAGTTGTTTATCAGTACCTGTATACCTTTAGCCAACAGCATCGGTTATTCATTCGGCGAATGTGACATGTTCCTATGTATAGGCTGCAATAAGAACTGTCCATTCAAACTTACCAATCTAATGGAGCCAAACTAGGTTTTAAGGAGGAATTTTTATGAATGAAAGTATCAATTATCAGAACCTATCGGACAAAGAGCTATTGAGCATTGTTATCAGAGAACGCCCTGGCGAGCATATTGCTGAACAACTATTTGCAATGCATCATAATCTGTCTGATTTACTTGTATCAAGCAGCGAGTACGAACTTAACCAGATTAAGGGCATCGGTCCAATGAGAGCAGCGCAGATAAAAGCCATTTATGAACTGGCAAAACGGTTATATGAGAAAAATAAAATAAATCATCAACAAATAACTTCTCCTGCCGATGTTGCCAATTATATGATGCCAAAAATGAGGTTCCTTAATAAAGAACACTTCATCGCAATCCTGCTTAACACAAAAAACAATGTCATTTCCACAGAAACCATCTCTATTGGAACAATCAACTCCTCAATCGTGCATCCACGAGAGGTCTTCAATGCAGCTATCCGCAAATGTGCTAGCTCAATTGTTGCTATCCACAACCATCCAAGCGGTGACCCTACACCAAGCCAGGAAGATGTGGCAATCACCCAGAGATTGTACGAAGCTGGAAAATTAGTTGGAATTCAACTGGTGGATCATGTAGTCATAGGGGACAATCGTTACGTTAGCCTAAAAGAGAAGAATCTGTTTTGACTTCCAGTTAAATGCTGGTTATTTTTTTAGAAAGGATGAGTTAATATGTCAGAAAGGCAACGAAAACATTATAGGATTTCATCTGCAGTATTTAAGGAAGCATGGTTATTGCGTAAGCGAACCATGCTTTTCTATCTAAGGTTCAGCAGTGCTCTTAAGCTTGCATGGAAAACAGTGAGGTGCATGGCAAGAATGCATTACAGCAAGGTATATGGTACTACCTTTAATAATAGACAAGCATTCCTCAGGCAACTGGCTGGATATCAAGAATCAGAGATTATCTTGACTTTCTCAAGAGAGCCAGACAACCCTTTTGATACAAATGCCGTTCAAATAATCGCACATGTCAAAAACAAAAGAAGCATGGTTGTTGGTTACCTTAGCAAGGCAATTGCAGCTGTTGTTGCTCCTACGCTGGATGAAGGTAAATTGCCTGTAGTGCTGTTTCAAGGCATTACTGGCCTACGCAGCAACCATTTCCTTGGATGCAATTTCAAGTTTTGTTTGGTTGAAAAGTAGAAAGCTGCCTATTTGTGTAAGCAGCCATCAATTCGGATTGGTATGGACCGCCATCCTGCCAATCCATCCCTCTTATATTAATTATATACCATATATGTCTTCCAATAAAGTGTAAGGTCTTAGAATATTAATTTTATACCTATATGAAAAGATACTTAAATATATTCATACAGGGAGCATATCGTAATGAGTATTAGTAGATAATATCCGCCAAAGGCTTTCGGATTCGCTATTCATAAAATTAGCAAAGCTTGTCATTATGTTGTCCAGCCAGTATGATCACGCCAAAGAAACTGAGATGTGCAGCTAGGGTTTATTACTGCCTGCTGAAATTTCACGTTATGCTGCTGCAATGGACGTGCTAATTGTAATATTGCCTAATGAAGCAAATAATAGGCTAGATCCATATTCATCAGCTTTAAGGTCGACAATAAGATTATAGGAACAACCTTATCTGAAGGGCAAGCAGCTTATACCAGAAATATAAACTGCTTGCCCTTCGGGCTAATTACAGTTTTAATTAAAATTTTTACTATGGTGTATTCGATTATGCTCTTCTCTACTCATGACCTTCAAGTTTTCTATTCTATTGTCATCCTTAACACCGTTTATATGATGAACAACCTCATCCGCAGTTAAATATCTACCCATATACTCTTCCATAGCAAGACGGTGTTCAGGTACATACCCATAATTATTGTTTGGATGTTCATGGTTCAGCACCATAATATATCCATCCTTCTTATACCTACCTCCTTTATAATTGGAGTTCTTTTCACCTTTCTGGTCAGGTGGGTTTGTAGCCATCTGATATTTCCCTTTATGACTATTACTGCAGAATTTTCCTCTACCTCTTTTTGCTGCTGAAGGCTTAATAGTGAGCGGTTTTCCACAAAATTGGCATGTTCTTTCAACACGACTTGATTCCATTACGAATTCCTCCGATTTGCTTTAAGATTTGTAGTTTAGATGTGAATTTGTAGATGGGTTACAAGCAATATTTTCTCTGCTTGTAATTTTATTTATTGTAATTCCTGATCTTGTATGGCTAAACGGAATATTCATCTAAAAAGCGAAAAGCTGAATAAATCACCAGCACAAAAACATGATGGCCGTGCATCATGCATTGTCAGACTATATTATTCTTGTTGTCATCTTCTGCATTAGGGAAATTAGTAGAATATGATGTGTAGGTAGGCAACATTTTATGATTGGCTAGACCAATAGGGCACTACAGCTCGTATTTGATAGAATGGATTGTACCTAGGAATTCAATATCTTCGATATAGTGTTCCATGATCGGTACATTAGGACTTGTTGAACAAGGTATCAAGATTACTTTTGTTACTTCTTCACCATACATCCATACTCTCCTTATATAAGTGTCATTACGCTTTGGTATATACATTACATATATATCACCACTTTTGACATGTCCATCCCATTCCTTATATGTAACAAACAGCCCTTTTCTTATGCCTATGGCGTCCATAGAATTGTCATATATGGGAATATCCTTAAGATCATTCCTCTTTGGTATATCTATTGTTAATTCATCGTATGATATACGATCAAAATCTTGTTTTTCTTTTTTATACTTTTCATATTCTTCGTTAACAAGCAACCTATATTTATACATATCTATTAAATCATTGGGATTATCGCTTGGCTTATATCCTTTGGGATATATGTGTTTTTCTACCCCCTTTAATAACTCCATGTAGTCTAGCCCAAAGCAGTCAGATAGCTTGAAAACAGTTTTCAATGTAGGAAAGTATCTTCCATTAAAAACATCTGATACAGCTGATGCTGATATATTTATCTTGTTTCCAACATCTGCATATTTCCATCCTTTAGCCTTAGCTATTTTTTTCAGCCGTATTCCGAAGCTCTTTCGTATTTCAGCATCTTGTGGATTTGATTTATACATAAATACACCTCATTTTATCTTTTTCATAAGTATTATACCATAATTTCCGATTTTTTACAACACAAACCTCAGTTTCCGTTACGTCCTTTTATATCTTTTTTATTTTTTACCGTATTTTTATTGACATCTATATTTTTCCATGCTAGAATGGCATTAAGAAAAGAGGTGAAAAAACTTGAGCAAATTGCAAACCCCAAGCATCGTAGCAATAGCTGGTTCAGAGTCAGCATTTAACAATCTGACTGAGAGAATAGCAGCTGATAACAATCTTGAGTCGGCATTGTTGGAAATGACAGTTAAACAGAGAACACATGTTGACACTGCCAGGGTCAGAGAGCAGATATATACATCAGACATAAAACGACCAATATATGAGATGCATCAAATTCCAAAGCGAAACTCCGAGGGCTTACGATGCATCTACTATACAAAAAGCAATGAAGAGATGCTTCTACAGCTAGCTATCTGTCAAGTCTTGTCACCAATCTTCGATAGCTCGTTTATGGATAGCAGTTATGCCTTCAGACCATGTCGTGGTCCCAAACTTGCTGTTGCAAGAATGAAAGAGTTGTTAGAATCAGGGGAGGTATGGGCAGTCAACTTTGATATCAGGAACTGCTTCGGTGAAATACCTCATCAAGAACTAATCTCCTCAATTCAGCAGAAAGTCGCAGATTCCAGATTGATAGAACTACTCTCAGCCATTATCAAGACTGGATACTACGACAGGACAGTTGGGATAAGAGTATTCCCACAGAAAGGAATACTGCAGGGCATGATACTGAGCCCACTATTATGCAACATCTATCTTGACCAGTTCGACAGTGAATGGGAAAGCCAGTACAGCAAGATCGGAACTCTTATACGATATGCTGATGACTTCGTGATTCTGACAAGGAGCCACGATAAAGCGTTATATGCAGCTAACGCAGCCAGTCAACTTCTGGGTAGTCTCAGTATGTCGAGTAAGAAGAAACCTGCTCCTGCTAATCTGAGGGAGAAGTCAATAGACTTTCTTGGATTCACCCATACTGTAAATGTTGAACAAGCGAGACAACTTCCTTCCGTCACAGCAGTGAATAGAATTACATCAAGAATATCCCAACCAATTAGCCGAAGAAAGCTAAAGAAACTGAGACATTCCTGGCTAAACTATTATGGTATCAACGATGAGTCCACAAATATAATCAATACACTGGTGGATATGAGGTTAAGACTGTCTACTCAATGATTACTCCAAGATATACATCGTACTTCCATACCCAGGTGTAAGCTAGCAATCCCACGCTAATGTATGAGCTTTCTGTTATAGAAAATCCATGGTGTCAGGATTATCTTCCGCCGCTGCCCTGGCATAAGTATGGTGCACTGATCAGTTTTCGAGGGTCACTTGCTGTGTTAAGCACAGTTGGAGAGAGTAGCTGCAGCTCTCTCTATAAAAAGTGAATGCAAAAATCCGCGTATGTTGAAGCCGAATCTATCAGATTGGCATCAATAATATGCTTGAAATAGATATTCATTCTTATCAGGTATATGAAAGGAGTGTGATAGTATGAAATTTGGATAGAAAGGATGATATCAATGGATGATAAGAAGTTTCTCACTGTAGAAGAAGTAGCAGCGGTCCTCCGTATTGGAAGAACCAAAGCCTATGAATTAGTCAAGGAACCTGGTTTTCCAGCAGTCAAAATCGGAAATCAGATTCGCATTATATCAGATGAGCTTTACGGATACCTAAAGAACAAGCAAGAGTAAGCTTGTTCTCGGCTCTATAAGCTATTAAAGGAGGTGGTAGCATGTTGATGGTATGAATGTAACTGGATATATAATAAAGGAGGAATGTTAAAATGATTGGGCACATAGCAAAAAAAGGAAAGAAATACTATGTGGTTGTTCCAATTACGGACCCTGCTACAGGTGAGGAAAAACCAAAATGGTTCAGCGGCTATAGAACAAAAAAGGAAGCTGAAACCGCAAGGATTGAGATAGTATCAAAATTGAATAATAACACCTTTGTACTTCCCAAAAAGCTCACAGTAAAGGAATACCTTGAGGACTGGTTCAAAACATACGTGGAGCCAAATCTTTCTCCGACTACAGTACAAGGATACAAGGCAAATATTTATCGCCATACGATCCCTTATATCGGAGGAATACCCCTACAGCAGCTGAAAGCAGCGAATATTCAGGAAATGTACAACACACTTAAGGAAAAAGGTAGAGTTGATGGAAAAGCAGGTTTATCACCCACATCTATAAGATATGTCCACCGAGTACTCAGAGAAGCTTTACAGCATGCTGTAAAGCAACAGCTGATTCCAAGAAACATTGCTGATGATCTGACACTTCCACAGGTGAAAAAGTACAGGGCAAAGGTATATCGGCCCGAAGAAATCTTAACACTGTTAAAATGTGTAAAGGACAACGAGTATGAAACAGTTATATATTTAGCTGCTTTGCTTGGTTTACGACGGGGTGAAGTGCTTGGCCTTAAGTGGTGCGATGTTGATTTCAGGGATAAAAGCATTACTATACAACGGCAGCTGCTTCCGACATCAAAAGGTGTTATATTCAAAGATCCCAAAACAGAGGACAGTATCAGAAGACTTAAATTATCAGAAAGGCTGGTTGATATATTAAAAAAAGAAAAGAATAAGCAGAAAAGAAATAAGCTTTCACTGGGTAAAGATTATAAGGATAATAACCTCGTCTGCTGCCATGACAATGGAGAAATGTTTCATCCATCATGCTTAAGCCGTGATTTTGCCGAAATATTAAAGCAGAATAAGCTTGAACATATACGTTTTCATGATCTTAGGCATTCGTTAGCGACTAATCTATTGAATACCAATACGCCCATGAAGGTTACTTCAGAAATACTCGGACATTCAAATATATCCATTACAATGGATTTATACAGTCACGTTACGGCTGACACACAAAAGAATGCGTTAGAGTCATTAGATAAGGCCGTATTCGGTTAGAAGAATCGAACTTTGATATCCAGACATATCAGATAATCATAACTAGTTATCATTCATCCATCATCACTTCATTAGAAATTCATTAGAAGTTTTCACTTCTGTTCATTTTATAAATAAAAAAGACTCTTCGCGGAATCGCCAAAAGCCTTGAAAATAGTCATATATGGCGGAGAGAGAGGGATTCGAACCCTCGGACCGCGTTAACAGTCACACGATTTCCAGTCGTGCGCCTTCGACCAACTCAGCCATCTCTCCGTAAACAGAGCTGTTGCTCGTACTTTAGTATTATACTAAATTAGACTTTAAATATCAACAGTATTTTGTTTGCTATTTTACATAATTTTTAGCTGCCGAAATGTATGCAATGCTATGAAAATGGCAATTTTTATGATAGAGTATTCATATACTATTATGCTTAAGCTGTGAGGAAAAGCA
>Ga0116186_1001964_pt1 | contig 19356 bp, 15 predicted proteins | sample AD_JPNNA4_MetaG_FD_89806 | JGI IMG/M metagenome (GOLD analysis project Ga0116186, IMG submission 89806) | Active sludge microbial communities of municipal wastewater-treating anaerobic digesters from Japan - AD_JPNNA4_MetaG | ecosystem: Engineered > Bioreactor > Anaerobic > Digestate | place...
CGGTCTAACCCGGCCGGTTCAAAAATCCATTTCGAGCGGGGGTTTCCAAGCCAGGTCAAAGGAGCAGGGTTGAGGGCCCTGTCACGCAGGTGTTCGCGGGTTCGAATCCCGTCCCCCGCATTACTGATATCGATTTTAGCGTACTGACTCCTGCAGATTTTTACTGTAGGTGACAGGATTCTTTTTCAGTGCCGCTTTAAGGATGATAAGAGATGTCCAAGAAGAGGCTGGATGTGAACTGGAAGAGGGAAACTGGAAAGGAAGATCTTAAGCCTGCTGTGAAGCGGTATCGACGATACCTAGAGGACAAGGGACTTCGACCATCTTCTATTCCAATGTACGTTCTGCATGTCAGTAAGTACTTGGAGTTCTCAGGAACAGATGCCCCTTCCGTTGATGACTTTGCCAGGTTCCGCGACCACCTTCATGATAGGAAGCTGTCCAGAAGCACGATCAACAATTATTCCTTCTCGATACGAAAGTACCATGAGATGCTTGGACAAGAGGTGAACTTCACATTCATCAAACCAAACAACACCATACCATACTATTTTGATGAGACCGACATTGCAGAAATATTCAACAAATGCAATAATTTAAAACATTTGGCGATGCTGAAGACTATGTTCTATGCCAGTTTGCGTGCCAGTGAGCTGTGCAACCTGGACGACTCAGATATCGATCTGAAGGCTTTAACAGTCTATGTGCGGGGCGGCAAGGGCGGCAAAGATGGTCTGGTCTTCATCACGGACGATTGCACCAAGACCATAAAGCGGTATCTTGAGGTGCGTCCTCAATTGCAGATAAATGGCCGCAAGCCGTTGTTCTATACCGACTTCAGTGGCCGATGGGAGCGGCGCAGCGTATATCGGATGTTCATGTACTACAAGAAGCTGGCAGGTATCGAGAAGCATGGCGGCGTTCATGTCTTTGCGCGACATAGTATGGGCAGTCTTCTAGTCAAGCGTGGGTGCGACCTCCTGGCGATAAAGGATATCATGCGACATGCTGATGTCCAGACCACGATGCGATACCTGCATACTTCGGAGGCATCGAGGCGCGAGAAATACGAGCGATACCTGATGCTGTAGAATATGGGTTATATAGCTCGTTATATCAACTCTTATCTTAATTTTAAATTATTTAAAGCAATGCAATACGACAAACAGCCCACACAACCCATACGGAAGAATCCCAATCTTGATATGGGCGATATCGGTCATCTTCTCTTCTGTCGTATTAAGTCAAGGAATTCATAATGAAGAAAGAAGCTATGAAGCGACCAATATAATCCATAACAACTCGGCTTGGACGCTTTACTGAGTATCGATATCCATTCTGTCCATTATCGACTCAACCGGCACTAATTGCTCTTGCCAGTCTTGATTAGGATCATCTCCCAGCAGGACCGGTCGCAAATACTTGGTTTGATCAAACTCGTGGAACCCAGTATTGAGATTTGCAGCTTCAAGCATTTCCATATCGGACTCACCAAGCAGCCGTTCGTCAGTCCCAAGATCCACTATTTGGAATCCTGCGCCTTCTCTTGTCAGGTGGTAGCAGGATTTCTCCTGATCATAACCGATCTGCCCTAGCAAACCTAGGATAGCTTCAAGTCTGGCAGCGGCAATATTCCAGTTATGGATCATCTCCCTGATGGCAGCCTCTTTGTAGTTTCTTGATCCGGCATATATGCGCGCAAATTCATGGAAGTTCTGGAATACGACGTTTGCTCTTTTGAGTAGAATACCAATATCCTTTGGATCGATGATATAAGCATCTTCGAATAGCCTGCTAAATGCAGTTGTGAACATCAATTCAACTGGATTGTTAACAGGATATGCAGTAAAGGGACCAAGATAATTATCAAATCTAACATATTTTATAATGAATTTGTTATTCTTTGGAGTTCTCAACCTCCTTGTGAATAGTCTGATTGAACCATGTAGAACAGACCTCCTGTAGAAGCGGACTCCTTCGATTCCAAGCTCCCGGAGTATATCCAATTTATCCAGGTTTCCCGTATTGTTGGCATAGAGTTTGCCGTCATAACTTCGGGCTTTATCTATGGCTGAATACGCATAGCGCTCAAACGCAGGGTTACTTTTTTCCTTCTGCTGCATACGCTTCTTTTCAAATTCTTTTCTCACGCCATCTATTGCCTCAGCATTCACCATACTTGTAAAGTACTCTTCTATTGATTCCAGAAGATCTTTATATGCATCGATTGCCGCTGGGTGGCTCAGCAAGCGAGGGGCAGCAATATCGCGAAATTCCATATCCGCAAGGCGGCTGCTAATCACGGAGACAATTTGCATGAAACTATTAACATCTATAATATTGTTTATATATTCAGACTCTAGAAATTTTTCATAGAATTTGCCGGAGTCACTTCCATTACTGTTATCCATTATGTACGCAAACGTCTCTTTGGATGAAGTAAGGTGATAGTGATCATTTCTCTTATCTACTAGATGTAAATCCATCAAAGCACTTAGTTCCTTGCTCAGGTCACCCCGATCATAACCGTCATATCCTTTCTTCTTACCGGGCCGATCTTTATCTTTTGGGCCTAATAATCGTGATATATCGGCATTTGTGTGCCCCTTCCCATCTGAGAGAATCAATATGACATTCAGCCGGTGATCTGAGATTGGTCTCATAGCTTCCCTCTGAATACCAGCTCCGGTCTTATCGCTTTCGATTGAAGCTGCATCCTGTCATAGACTATTCGCAACAGGTGCACTTTACTCACCCATCTTCGCGACGCCTTCTCAGCATTGTCGCGCATTACTTGGGAGATTCCCTCTGGCATTCATCAATTTCGCCTTTTGCCCAGTACCGCCAAGAGTTGGCTTCAACTCTAAAAAGGCATCTATTGTTATCGTTTTCAGTCGTAAATGAAAGGATTTCCAGTTGTGCGTTTAAAAAAGAATACACAACAAGTTGTACTAAATTTTTTTATTATACAGCGATACCATATATAAATGGGACGATTCTTGGTTGGAATCATGACAAGAGAAAATGTCATAAATGGGCAGAACGGCACAGACTCGTTCTGCAATGTTGAGGCAGTATCGCCTCTAGGCATTGGCGAAGAAGACGAACACACTACAGAAAAGACCATCACGTTTGAAGATGGTATTCTGTACGGAGACAAAGGAGACGCTAAAGGTATCAACCATGATACCACGGCGAGATGGGTAACGCAAGAGTACGATATTGCTCACCTGATCGAAACCAATAACACTTTGATCTATCAGGAAGGCGTGTACAAAGACTTCGCGGAAGCCCATTTGATGAAGTTGCTCTACGATGCAGCGGAACATATCAAGAGATCCAATGGATCGTCATTGATACGCAATAGTGATATTGCCGAAGTCGTTTCGAGGATACGCCATTGGAGTCTCAAGTCCATAAGCGAATTCGAGTGCGAACGCCGTCGCGTGTATAATGTCGCCAATGGTGTCATTAACCTTGATACATACGAACTCATGCCACACTCACCGGAGTATAGGATCTTGAGCAAGTCTCCAGCAGTATACGATCCGGACGCGGATTGTCCAAAATTCCGCGAGTTCATGGATCAGTCCCTCGATAAGAGATACCATGACTTTATCGGAGAGTTCATAGGATATGTATTCTGGCCGCAGTACCACATACATAAAGCCAGCATGTTCCTGGGGCCACAGCGTGCTGGAAAGGGCACCATGATGCGAGTCATCGAAGCTCTTGTAGGCAAGGATTCCTGCGCCCACGTCAGTCTGCAGGACCTGCTGGAGCACAGGTTCATGCGTGCGAGGCTGTTCGGCAAGAAGCTCAACTCTTATGGAGATCTGCCAGCGACCGCTCTGAGGGATGCAGGCATCTTCAAGAACGTTACCGGTGAAGATACTATCGATGCCGAGAACAAATACGAGCATCCGTTCAGCTTCAATAACACAGCGAAGCTCTTGTTCTCAGCGAACAGCCTGCCGAAGCTTGTGAATCCCGACCAAGCATTCTATGGTCGATGGGTCATCGTGCCTTTCGAGAACTCTTGCTATGGGAATGAGGACTCAAAACTTACTGAGAAGCTCACCACCCCAGAAGAACTGAGTGGAGTGTTAAACCTTGGATTAGAGGGTCTCAAGCGTCTCAAGATGAACGGCTGGAAGTTCACTTATGCAGATGATGCTGCATCTATCTATCGCAAGCAGAGTAATCCGCTATTTGGATTCCTTGAAGATAGGTGCGAGGCATCCTCTGAAAGCTACATCGTCAAAGCTGACTTTGTAGCGGCATATAACGAGTATGCTAACGAGAATGGATTCCCCCCGGCTCCGTCTAAAAAGGCCATAGGGTCCCAAATGGAGGATCAGACCATAATCCCAGTAGATACGTATTATCCCGCTGTAAATGGGAGGCAGGCTGAAGCTTGGAGGGGTATCAAGCTGAGGGAGTAAGTCCGGCTTAAAGGAACCCGGACAATTGACTTAGTGGGCTGTCTTCTCACCATATTGTTGGCGAATGGAAACATTTTTCACAAGTATTCGAGAAGATACGTCCCATATGGTCAGTTTTTGATAATGTTAATAATAAATTAACGCTCGCATATTGCTTTTATGGGTCGCTTCTACTTTTGATAGCGCGAACAAGAATTCTTGAATATCATAAGGAGTGACCATAATAACCGATATAGCCCATATTTCCATCCGATGGAGGGCATCACGCCACGACTCGATCCGTTATATGCAGATAGTGGCGGTTATGATTGATCAAGCGGGTATCCTCGGAAGTCCCATTCAGCAAGTGAAGGACTTCCTCGTCCCCCCTACCCGGTTCCGTTGTGCGAAGATGATGTCGACGGCTCTGGCGTACGTATAGTTCGCGTGTTACGAACGTGTGTGTTAGTATGCAATTCCGCTTAGTGGTACGTGGGCGTTAGAGAGAATAGCGTCCATCCGACCCAAGATATTCGCGTCAATAGCATGTTCCTGTCTATGTATTAACAAATATTTTTGGAGCGTCGCGCACAAAATCACAATCTACGTACACCCGTGTATAAGATTGTACATTTTTACCAGTAAGCAGTCGGTTCGTAATCGACTATGACACATCTTCCAGCCACTTTGCGCATTCTAAATGTTTTAAAAATTTTTTACGTGTCGACTAATATGACAAGCGTTAATCTTGTCAGTGATTAAGATGAAAAACATAGTATTTAAACGGAGATTGTCCAAATCGGTGGACAACAAAGCATCGATCGTAACTATACCGAGAGCGATTGCGCAGTCATGGCAACAATACGCCACAGTCAACCTTGTCTTCAATGGGGACTCATTGGTGATCACGCCATTAGACGAGCGTGGATCGGAACGCAGAGAAGGTGCAACTACAGAAAACGATGATGGAAGCGAGTTCAATGAGTTGAATGAAGAACAATATCTGCAAACGCTGGAGAAGATCAAAGTCTTGCTATTGGATGTGACGAAGGACTTCGAGCCGGGTGACGACGGCGTTACTCACTTCTTCGAGGATTTGTACAACGCGCTCGATGAAGTAATCGCAATCTGACCCCGTGCGCAGCGTGTCCGGAGTGCATAGGGGCTTTGCTGCGTCGGGTGCCGGACCCTCCGGGCATCATATGCTTTAATAATTTATCCACCATAGTATCAAGCGAACTCCTGCAGAGCGACATATTTGTACTCCCAAAGTCGAAGGCAATCGAGTTCTTCCAGGTGTTGTTTCCCGAATGAGGCTGTATCCAAGTTGTAGAAGGGAGCCGCATTCAATGATCGGCTTTCCGATACCGATCGAGTTTGAGAGAAGTTTGAGTATCTCCCCGTCATGGATTTCTCATTCAAGAATTGCTCTCGCGCCCACCCAAAAGTTTTTCGTGTGAGGGATAATGGGACAACAAGAGGGAACGACATTGGATGCACCTAGTGATAACACGAGCATGGTAGTGAATACCGATATAATGGCGCTTTATTCTTCTGGGGAGGCTCTGATTGATGCCTGAACCTGTTCAAGAGGGCCCAGGTACGCCACAAGCGGATCTTCAGATGCTGCTTCAAAAAATAAAGGCTGATGTTATCCTACGTGGGCCAGTCTTTCCGGAGCCAGTGCAGGTATTAATTGTCAAACCTGTAAACAGAGCTTTAAAGGTCTCCTGCAGAGGTCTTAACAGCAATAAGTTCTATGACTCAATACTATCACTTGATCAGATAGCTGCGCTTCAGATTACTTCTGACGACGTTTCTTTCGATGGCGATGCATCCAACTTCCGCCTCGGTGTTGAAGCTTTGAGGCTCGGCTTGGCTTACGAGTACGATCCTTACTTCACGCTTTCTATAGCGCGCGTTGATCCGCTGCCCCACCAACTGGAAGCTGTCTATGACTACTTCTTGAAGCTTCCCCGAATTCGGTTCCTACTGGCCGACGACCCTGGAGCGGGCAAGACTATCATGGCTGGTCTGCTGCTAAAAGAGCTGAAGATCCGTGGCATGATCAAACGCACTCTCATAGTCACTCCGGCTAACCTAACCTTCCAGTGGCAGCGCGAGATGCAGGACAAGTTCCGGGAGCGTTTCGAGGTGCTACGTGGTGATGTTCTTAGATCCAACTATGGCACTAATCCCTGGCAAGACCGTAATCAGGTGATAACTTCCATGCCCTGGGTGGCACGCATCGAGGATGCCAACGAAAGTTTACTGCGCAGCCACTGGGACCTGGTGATCGTCGATGAAGCCCACAAGATGAGCGCTTACAGCCAGGAAAAGAAGACTTTATTCTACAAATTGGGCGAGGAACTGTCTGACCGCACTGATCACTACCTGCTTATGACTGCAACGCCTCATAAAGGCGATACCGACAACTTCAGTCTCTTTCTGAGGCTGCTGGATAAGGACGTCTATGCCGACGTTAAGAGCCTTGACGAAGCCCTCGCACGGCAACAAGCGCCGTTTTACTTGCGCAGAGTCAAAGAAGCCATGGTGAAGTTCCCAGATGAAAGCGGCAAAGCCCAGAGCCTCTTCACACGTCGCCTGGTAAAGACCATCGACTTCGAAATAGATAGCGAAGAATTGGATTTGTACTATGAACTGACCAACTATGTGGAGGACCAGTCAGTCAAAGCATCCCATGATGAGAACACCGTCCGAGGCCGCGCCCTTGGATTCACCATGGCTATGCTTCAGAGGCGCTTTGCATCCAGCGTTTATGCCCTGAGACGGAGCCTGGAGCGCATCAAAGCCAAACGGGAGAAGGTCCTGGAGGACCCTGAAGGATACCGTGAAGCTCAGAAACTCAAGAAGGTCCCTGAAGACTTCGAGGATATGACTGAAGAGGAACAGCAGAAGGTCCTGGCAGATCTGGAGGATGTTGTCGCCTCAGTCAATCCCCAGGCACTGCGTGAAGAGATCTTCCAGCTTGGCAAGCTTATAGACAGGTGCCGCGACCTGGAGAAACGGGATGTCGGCTCCAAGTTGAGCAGGCTCAGACAGGTTCTGATGGACCAGGGCATATTCCAAGACCCACAGATGAAGCTGCTTGTATTCACTGAACATAAGGACACCCTGGACTACCTGGCCGGAGACGGCAAGGACGGTCGACCCTTGGGCAAGCTGCGGGAGTGGGGGCTTTCTGTAACCCAGATCCACGGGGGCATGAAGATTGGTGATAGGGACACACCCGGAACCAGAATTAATGCCGAGCGGGAGTTCAAAGAATCGTGCCAGGTCATGGCAGCAACCGAAGCTGCTGGCGAGGGCATTAACCTTCAATTCTGCTGGTTCATGATCAACTACGACATCCCCTGGAATCCCATGAGGCTGGAGCAGAGGATGGGCCGCATTCACCGGTACGGCCAGCTCAAGGATTGCTTGGTTCTCAATTTCGTGTCCACCAATACCCGTGAAGGTCGGGTTCTACAGATGCTCTTTGAGAGAATTGAAAGGATAGAGCGGGACCTCGATCCCCATAACACCGGTAAGGTGTTCAACGTCCTGGGAGATGTCTTGCCTTCCAACCAACTCGAACAGATGCTTCGAGAGATGTATGCGCAGGTCTGCAGTGAGGAGGACATCAAACGAGTCATCTTTCAAGAGGTGGATGTAAAACGCATACAAGAGATAACAGACCACGCTCTTGAGGGCTTGGCCAAGAAGGAGTTGAATCTCTCATCCATCCTGGGGAAGTCCGAGGAAGCGAAGGAGAAGCGGCTGGTCCCTGAAGTGATCGAGGACTTCTTTCTCAAGGCAGCCCCCCTTTCAGGCTTGTCACCAAAGCCATTGCGGCAGAACGAACATATCTATCGAATGGGCAGGACCTCTAGAATGCTCTGGGCCCTGGGCGAACGTCTGGAACCTACCTTCGGCAAACTTGGCCGAGAGTACAAGCAGATCGCTTTTGACAAAGATCTGTTAAACGAAAATCCCACTACTGAGTGGGTAACACCCGGTCATCCTCTTTTCGAGGCAGTCAGATGCTATACACTGCAGAAGACGGAGGAGGATCTGAGGAGCGGAGCCATCTTCTTCGACCTGCATAGCCTTGAGCCCTACCGACTGGATGTGTATTCTGCAGCAGTGAAAGATGGCCAAGGCAAGGTGGTGCATAGAAGGCTCTTCGTGGCCCAAACCAACCTCGATGGTTCAGTAGTTGTAAGACAGCCCACCATATTCCGCAAGCTGACAGCGTCGACCCAGCACTCTGATCATCCAGGCGGAAACGGCCTGCCAGAACATGATGCACTGGTACAGGTGTTGCTTGATCAAGCATTCCAGCCATTCCTGGGGGAGATCCAGGCCCAGAGAACGAAGGAAATCGAGACCATAGAGCGCCACATGGAGATCAGCCTGACTGAATTAATAACCAGGCAAAACCTGGTATTAGGCGAGCTTATGGAGAAGCAGCAGCAAGGAATCACTTCTCAGCCTATTGCAGCCAATATTAAACAAGCAGAGGACCGACTAGACGATCTCATCGAACGGCAGGAAAGACGTAGAGAGGAGCTGCAGCGCGAACGCTTCCTGAGCATCTCCGAAGTGAAGAATCACGGTCGAGCATGGGTATTGCCCCATCCAGAGAGAAAAGATCCCGGCATCGCACCCATGGTTGAAGATAAGGAGATCGAACGGATAGCTGTACAAGCGGTCATAGCTCATGAAGAAGCACGAGGTTGGCGCGTAGAGAGCGTAGAGCAGGATGACAGGGGATTCGATCTGATCTCTCGTAGACCCCATGCAGAAGATCCCAAGACCTCAGTTGAAGTCAGGTTCATCGAAGTGAAGGGAAGGGCTGCTGTGGGTGAGATCGCACTCACCACCCATGAATTTGACACTGCCGAGAGGCTGAAGGATGATTACTGGCTGTACGTGGTCTTCAATTGCGCCACCAGTCCGGATATCCACGTCGTCAAGAACCCGGCAGTACTTGGTTGGGAGCCACTTGTGAAGATCGAACATTACCATGTGGGTGCAAACACAATCCTGGGAGCAAGCAAATGAATCAGATACAATACCCCAAACGCCTCATAGAGGTTGATCTGCCCATCAAAGAGATCAGTAGGCATGCTCGCCGTGAGAAGTCCATACGGCATGGGCATATTTCCACCCTGCATATTTGGTGGGCGCGCCGACCTCTGGCCGCCTGTAGAGCGGTGATATGCGCAGCCCTTTGGCCCGATCCAGCCGATCCTCAATGTCCGGAGAAGTTCAAAGAGGATGCTGCTGCGATCATGGCACGCTTCAAGAATCCCCTGGAAAGGACAGATTTGGACTACAAAGAGCCACTGGCCCTCCGGAAGGCATTGCTTGATTTTATTGCAGATTTTGCCAATTGGGACAATTCCACTGATGAGAGATATCTGGAGACCTCTCGTGCACTCACTCAGTCGGCTCATGTGAGTCTTGGAGGAGCGCCTGGTTCCCGACCATTAGTTGTCGATCCCTTTGCAGGCGGCGGCTCGATCCCCCTGGAGGCATTACGAGTAGGAGCTGATGCATTTGCCTCCGACCTGAATCCGATAGCAGTACTGCTGAATAAGGTGATTTTGGACTACATACCTTGCTATGGTCAGAAGCTGGCCGACGAGGTTCGAAAATGGGGCTATTGGATCAAGGTTGAAGCCGAGAAAGAGCTGGCTGAGTTGTACCCAAAAGATCCTGATGGGGCAACTCCCATAGCCTATCTTTGGGCCAGAACCATCACCTGCGAGGGGCCGGGGTGTGGGACAGAGATACCAATGATACGTTCTCTATGGATGGCCAAAAAAGGAAAGCGTTCTGTTGCTTTGAAAATCATCCCCGATCGGGAAAAAAAGCGAATCGAATTCCAGATCATCTCAGAGGCAACGCCCCAAGTTGTTGGGGAGGGTACGGTCAGAAGGGGATCTGCCACCTGCCCGGTCTGTGGCTATACCACTCCAGTGGCCTCAGTTCGTGAGCAACTCAAAGCTTGCAAAGGTGGGATAAACAGGTTAACACTCTATTGCGTTGTTGCCATCGAAAAGAATAGTGGAAAGACTGTTTATAGGCCACCATATCCGAGCGATCTTCATGGAGTTGAAATTGCTGAAGATAAATTGGATAAGTGTGCCCTCGACATAATCAATGGACTAGCACTCCTCCCAGATGAACAACTCCCAATTATGAGTGGCGTCTTCAATGCACCAATCTATGGGCATTCTACTTGGGGAAGCCTTTTTACTCCACGACAAGCCTTCATGCTCTCTACTTTCAGTCGTATAGTTCGGGAGGCTCCAATAAACCGATCAGAAGCGAGATTGGAAACCGCAATTCGTGTTTTGCTAGCATTGACTATCTCCAAAATGACTGATTTTCATAGCAGTCTTTGTGTTTGGCGCAATGCTAGAACCTGTGTTGCGCATACATTTGGTAGGCAAGCATTGCCTATGGTTTGGGACTTCGGGGAGATGAATCCGTTCATTGGAAGCGCCGGTGACTTTGGTGAGGCACTTGAATACATCCTTCAATTTATCGAACATGTTTCCAAAACTACAGGGAAAATCGGGTATGCTGAAAATGCAGATGCTGCGGCCATCCCACTTCCATCCGACTCTGCAACACTCATCGCTACCGATCCGCCATACTACAATGCAGTTCCTTATGCTGACTTATCGGATTTCTTTTTTGTTTGGCTTAGGCGTATGCTATTTAAGTGCTTGCCAGATAACTTCGCGCCACCGCTAACCCCAAAGAAACTTGAAATATGTGAGATGGCCGGGTGGGACCCAATCCGCTACTCAGAAAAGAATGGTGCGTGGTTCGAAAAACGAATGTCTGAGGCCATGACTGAAGCTAGGAGGGTAGCGGCTCCAAATTCACTAGGAGTTGTTGTGTTTGCACACAAAACAACGAGTGGCTGGGAGGCACAACTCCAAGCGATGATCCAGGCGGGATGGATTTTTACCGGTTCATGGCCCATCGACACTGAAAGATCTGGACGACTGCGCGCTCATGACTCTGCCGCCCTCGCCTCCTCCATCCACCTTGTCTGCCGGCCCCGTGAGGACCCCAGCGGAGATGTCAGAGAAGACGACGTTGGCGATTGGCGAGAGGTCCTCTCCGAGCTTCCCCAGCGCATTCACAATTGGCTTCCCAGACTGGCCCAGGAGGGCGTCGTGGGCGCAGATGCCATCTTCTCTTGCCTCGGACCTGCCTTGGAGATCTATAGTCGGTACTCCAGAGTTGAGAAAGCCTCCGGTGAGCAGGTCTTCTTGTCAGAATACCTTCAAGAGGTATGGGCAGCGGTCTCAAGAGAGGCTTTGGGGACGATTTTCTCCGGTGACACCAGCAGCTTCGAAGAAGACGCTAGAATCACCGCCATGTGGCTTTGGACGCTCACTGCTGGAGCCAATGGAAACGGCAACGACAATAATGAGGATGTCGACCCAGATCAAGAGGAGACAGAATCTCCATCAAAGTCAAAGCTGAGCGGTTTCATATTGGAGTTTGATGCTGCTCGTAAGATTACCCAGGGTCTGGGCGTCCGTCTTGAAAACTTGTCCAGCCTAGTAGAGGTCAAGGGCGACAAAGCCCGACTGCTACCCGTCTCCGAGCGTGCGCCCTATTTGTTAGGCCAGGAGCCAATACAAGCCAAGAAGCGCAAGATAGACAAGACGAAGCAGATGACACTTGCAGGTGGCGAATCCACGGAAGAGATCATGGAAAGCCCGGCCATTGATGAATCATTCTCACCCGGTTCGACAACATTGGATCGAGTGCATCAGGCAATGCTGCTCTTTGGTGAGGGCCGAGGCGATGGACTCAAGAGCTTCCTGCAAGAAATCGGCCAAGACCAGGGGTTCTGGAGCCTATCTCAAGCTTTGAACTCGCTTTATCCAGTGGGATCGGAGGAGCGCCGTTGGGTGGAAGGCGTTCTGGCCCGCAAGAAGAGCATGGGGCTATGAACGGCACAGATCTGAAGAGGGCATTCTTCAATGTAGTCCGCGAGCATGAATTCGCCTCGCCACTGGAGAAAGCAGCGCTCGCCGAGGATATGGCCACATGGACCAAGTACCTAACCGCGGTAGTGATCAAAACCTGTCAGAGTCTGGGGTGGCAGGCAGCAGCCAAAGGTCAGAAGCTCCATTCTCTGCCGGAAGCCCGCAACGAATACTTAACCATCGACGTTATGGCGTTTCCCCAGACATCAGTCCGCTGGCCACTGCCGGTAGCTGCTTTCGAGCTGGAGAATAACCGTGATCGTGTAACCTACTCCTTCTGGAAACTACTTTGCCTGCGCGTTCCAATTAGAGTGCTCTTCTGCTACCGTCAGGATTCTTCAGAGGGGGATTCGCTGATACGCATGCTGCAAGACGAGATCCTTCAGTCAATGAACACGCCACTAAAAGGTGATACGCTGCTGGTTATAGGCAGCAGAGACGAGTCGTCGGTCTTCCCTTATGGCTTCTTCCGCTGGTGGCATCTCAATTCCGATACCGCAAGGTTTAACGTAATTTAGAGCGTGCCAATCCACGTAGGAGTGGAAATGATGGCATTGAAGCCCTGGTATAAAGTTATCAACCCACTGGAAGACTTGAGAGAAGGCAAATCTCTTGTAGCATCTGAATTTGCAGTTCATCTTGACCAGATCCGCGATCAATCGGGCCATAAGGACTACACTGCGCCGGACCGTTTCTTCAACAGCACGTACCTCACAGAGGGTTTGATATCCTTAGCATCTGAGGTTCTTCGCCGTCTCTCCGGAGACATCTCAAGGAATGCGGTTTTCAATATGGCCACGCAATTCGGCGGCGGCAAAACCCACGCCCTAGCTCTGCTCTATCACCTGGCATCTAATGGCCCTGAAGCCAATGGATTCATGGGCGTTAACAAGATCCTGGAACGATCTGGCTTGACTTCAGTTCCTGAGGCAGCCACAGCGGTATTCGTGGGTACGGAGTTCGATTCCTTCGCCGGACGAGGTCGTGAGGGCGAACCGGTACGGAAGACACCCTGGGGAGAGATAGCCTTCCAGTTGGCCGGTGAACAGGGCTTTCAGATAGTCAAAGAACATGATGCCCAACTGACAGCACCAGGCGGAGATGTCATACGTGCACTTCTGCCAAAGGACCGACCCTGTTTGATCCTCATGGACGAGCTGATGAATTACGTCAGCCGCTTCCGCAAGCAAGGTCTGTCAGATCAGCTTTACTACTTTATCCAGAATCTCTCAGTAGTGGCCAGTGGCTTGTCTAATGTTGTCGTCGCCATTTCCATTCCTACCTCGCAGCTTGAAATGACTTCTGAAGATGAAGCAGATTTCAGCCGCTACAAGAAAGTTCTGGATCGAGTGGGCAAGCCGGTAATCTTGTCATCGGATGCCGATATATCAGAAATTATCAGACGCAGGCTTTTCGAATGGGAGCGGCTGAGCCCTGAAGGACATGTGATACTGGACCAAGAAGCCATTAAGACCTGCCAAGCTTACGCTGACTGGACCAGAGAGCATAAACTGCAAATCCCGGCTTGGTTCGACGTTGATCATGCCGAGGAGGCATTCAAGGCCACCTACCCCTTCCATCCTTTGACTATCTCGGTCTTTAAAAGAAAGTGGCAGTCTCTGCCAAGGTTCCAGCGAACACGAGGCGTGCTGCGTTTGCTGGCGTTATGGGCATCAAAAGCCTTTAGAGATGGCTGGTCCGGTGCTCATCGAGACCCTCTTATCGGTCTGGGAACCGCACCGCTGGAGGACCGGGACTTCCGTGCTGCCGCGTTGGAACAGCTGGGCGAGCCTCTCCTGGAAGTGCCCATTACCACTGATATCGTGGGATCGCCAGAATCACATGCGACAAGGCTTGATGGTCAGGCTGCAGATACCATCAAGAATGCCAGGCTGCACCGCAAGGTGGCCACTGCCGTATTCTTTGAGTCCAATGGTGGCATGACCCGCAGCGAAGAAGCCACGCTGCCGGAGGTGCGCCTGGCCGTAGCACAGCCTGAGATAGATATTGGCAATGTGGAGACCGTTCTGGAGGCCCTCAAAAAGGCTTGTTATTATATCAACGAGAGTGGAAGTAAATTCGGCGTCCGCCCAGGACCCAATAAGATCTTTGCTGACAGCCGCGCCAGTATCAAAGATGAAGACGCTGAAGAGAAGATGCGTCAGGCCATACGAGAGGTGTTCAATAAGGGCAAGACGTTGCGGCCCATAGCCTTCCCTGAGAAGAGCAACGATATAGCAGACCAGCCGATGTTCACTCTAGCGGTGCTTTCTCCTGAACATAGCTTGAGGGAGCCTTCAACCATGACTCTTCTGGAAGACATGACTCGTGAGCATGGCAGCTCGGCTCGATTCTATAAGAGCGCGTTAGTTTGGGCCATACCAGATGGATCGCCTACACTCAAGTCGAAGGCTAGAGATCTGCTGGCTTGGCAGAATATCCTGGAGGAGGAGAGCAGGCTGCAGTTGGATGAAGCCCAAAAGAGTCAGGTGCGAGATAACGTCAGGACAGCCAGCAGGGATCTACACGAAGCTGTATGGTGGAGCTACAAAAACTTAGCACTGCTAGACAAAGACAACCATCTCATGCTCATAGACCTGGGAAAGATCAACTCCAGTGTAGCTGATTCCTTGACAGGGCTTTATATCAGCCATCTGCGTGGAAAGGATCTGCTTGTTGAAAGGGTCAGCCCCAGCTTCCTGGACCGGAACTGGCCATCTCAAACGGAGTGGTCCACAAAAGCGGTGCGAGACGTATTCTTCGCTTCGCCCATATATCCACGGCTTACCAATCAAGATGCAGTGAAGGACGTCATCGCCAAAGGAGTTTCATTGGGCACATTTGCGTATGTGGGCAAGTCGCAGGATGGAGGATACGATCCAGTATTCTATAAGCAGCCTCTATCGCCCGACGAAGTTGAGATCACAGAGGATATGTTCCTGGTGAAAGATCCTGGAGTGAGACAGCCTGCTACCATTATCGTGACACCTGCACTGGTTCGTGTTCAGCCGGGTGAAGAGGTTCAGTTCAGTGCCCAGTGCCTGGATAAAGAAGGCAAGAATGTGACTGTAGAGCGGCTGGAATGGAGTTCTGCGGGTGGCACGGTCGATGCTCAGGGAGCTTTCCGAGCGGGCCAACAAGAGGGAACTTTCAAGGTCACCGTCTCTGCAGGGAAGGTCCAGGGAGAGGCTACAGTGGATGTAGCGAAAGAACCGCCATCCCAGCCGGTTCGGTTAGTGATCTCTCCTGGTGAGGTGGTCCTGGGTAGGGGTGGAAGCCAAGCGTTTACCGTCAAAGGATACGATCAGGATGGAAGACAAATATCCTTGGGCAAGGTTGTATGGTCAGCAGGGGGCGGGTCCATTGATGATAGCGGTTTCTTCCAAGCTGGTCAGGGAGAGGGGTCATTTGAAGTGAGTGCTAGTTCTGGCGACCTGCAGAGCACGGCCAAGATCACCATTAAAGGAGTCAATGCCATCTGGTCAGGCGAAATTCCACATCAGAGGTGGTCACAGTTCTACAATAAGGTCCTCATGAAGCATGTGATGGGTAAGAAACTCAAACTCAAAGTAGAGGTTAAGCTGGAGGATGCAACTCCCGATGATGTTGATCAGATGCGTATAGCCCTGCAGGAATTGGGACTGGATGACGATGTGCAGGCGAACTGAACGGAGAATTGATCATGGGTACTGAAATCAAGACGTGGCAGATTATCGATGGCAGACTGACCTCCATTGATACCGCTTTGAAAAAGGAAGGTCGCAATGAGCCGTACGACCTTGAACCTTGGCTTGCATCTAATCCTGAAATTATCGGAACAGACATCATGATCATTGGTAGACAAGTCATGACGAAGTCTGGCCCTATTGACCTCCTTGGTATTGATAAATCTGGAAACACTGTAGTCATAGAGATCAAACGTGCTGAGTTGCCACGCGAGGCACTAGTCCAAGCTATTGATTATGCATCCAATGTTGCAGAATGGACCGCTGAAAAATTGGGGGAGGTTTGTTCGGCGTATACTTCCAAAGTCTTTGGAGATGCTTTCAATGAGGCATTCCCGGATGTCGATCTGGAAAGTGTCAGCCTCAACAGTACGCAACGAATTGTGCTTGTCGGCTTTTCAATAGAGTCATCGCTTGAAAGGATGGTTGAATGGCTATCGGACTCGTATGAAGTCAACATCAATGCTATAGTCCTTAGTTACACCAAAACGAGAAGCAGGGATGAATTGTTGATGAAGACTTCCATCATCTCAGAAGAGATGGAACAGGAACGGAGCCGAAAACAGAAGAAGTTTGAAATTCCAATGTCTGATGATCCTCCCGAAGTCGAGTACGACGATGTTCGATTGAAGCAACTGTTGCTCGATTACCTCTCGCGTGATAGGGTAACAAACAAACGGATTCGCGATATCCTGATCCCAGCTCTCTTGAAGATCAACGAAACAGAGCGGCTAAGCAGAGATCAATTAAAGGAAGCGTTTGTTGCCTTCGACCCCAACTACGACGAATCTAAAGTAGGATACTACCTGACGCTTATTTCATCACAGCTTGGCATGAAGAAGAATGATTTTCTCCGACAGGTCATTGCATATGAGTACCCTCGTCATCATTGGGAGAAGGACAACTTCTCGCTTCGATCCAAACACCGTGTACTTGTCAATGAAGTACTAGAATACCTGAAAAAAGAAAACAACCCAGGAGGAGCTTAGTCATAGCGCGGTAGATGCATGCCAAACGTGAATACAAAGGCGCATGTATTGATTCGTGATGGCTTTACATGCCGATATTGTGGTGTCCGATTGTACCTCGCCCAGGCAATCAAGGTACTAGATCAGCACATACCCGGAAGAAAACACTGGGATGCTCACTGGGAATCAGAACCTCTAAAGAGTCATGGTGCTACTGTAGACCACATCATACCAGAAGACGAAGGTGGATATGATAGCCCCGAAAACCTGGTTGCATGCTGCGTCATATGCAATTCCAGTAAAGGCAAAGGGCAGAGAGATCTCCTGCCTCGATCTCCAGACAGTCCATGGGATGGTGGAAGCTGCGTATTTCTGACTCTTGCCCCAATGTACAAGGAACACCTGAGCAGAGAGGATGAGAAGTGGCGGAAAGCACTCGTGTGGGAAGGAGTAACGCCAGATGAAAAAGACATTCAAACACAGATCAATAAGCTGTTATTCTAATCTTCCACATTATGCAAGCATGGTTGAAGTTGTGGATGCATCCTGGTGGATCAATCGCCAATTGGAAGTAAGAGCCTCCTCTCCAGCACAGCTCTCGCTGAGAATCAGATTCAATACAACGGGGACGTGAAGACATAATCGGACGCTGAAAGAGTATCGATCAAGCTGTAGAGTCGGTCACAATGGGCATTGAATCGGCATGCTGAGGTGCATATGGGCAATATGGGCCATTTCTACTATTACAGAATAATTGAGAGTAGACAGAATATGAAAAGAAGTGGTGAAAATGACCCATATGACCCATATTTAGTCACTATGAAGCATGGGTGGTCAGCAAACATGGGCTACACAAGGTCGTTTCTGCTAGTGATCGCGTTGTCAGGTTGAAAAAGCATGCTTCGGCTGAACCTTATCTTCGGTTCTGAGATTGGCTTCAATCCTACCAGCCTAGCGGCATCCACTGTGTCCTTGAATGACGATTCCGAGACGTGAATTAGAGGCTCAGCTATCAGCAGTTTTCCGCTTGGTTTGAGCAGTCTGGCTACCTCCATAAGAAAGGCATCTGCATCAGGCACTTCATGGACCATGTAAAAAGCCAAGGCAAAATCGATCTTGTCTGCGATGCCGATTCGGTCTGGCTCGCTCTTATGTGTGGTTATGCGGCTAGCCAGACCTTCCTTCACTGCCTTCTGCTTAACCATCTGGAGCATTTCATCTTGGAGATCCACTGCGATGACTCTGCCAGATTCACCGACCATCCTCGCCATGGCAATGGTGAAAGTCCCTGATCCGCACCCCAGGTCAAGGACCGTCTGTCCAGGTTCAATGTAGCCTCCGAGGATCTTGTCTGGACCATGAATAAGCCTGCGAATGGGATTGTCCAACGCTCGTGCGAGCCACCATGGACAGACGTGAAGTGAAAGGGGCATACTCTATAGCATCCACTTTGAAGGCTAATTAAGATGATCCTTCTGAGATGGGCCTCTAAATGACCGCTTCCCGTATTCTATAGCGAGAATTTAAATCCGATTGGATGCCATGTATAAATTGGTGAGGTTAATGGACAAAATAGATCTTGTAATCATGAAGGCTATTGAGACTGTCTCGCCGAAGCGTTCAATCAGTCCGGTCAAAGTGAATGAAGTCTTGAAGCTGGACGAAGTCGAGCTTGGAGACCGTTTGATGAAGCTCAGGAAGTCAGGGCATGTTGATATTCTTATCAGTGATTATCCATCAAGCTTGACGCTACCCAATGCCATCTCCAAGGTATTCGTAACTGATTTGGGACGCAAGACCTTGAAAGAGGAGGGCTAGGCTTCTATTTCTTCTCCCTGCTGGTGTGCATTGGGCAAGAAGTCCTGAAGCAAGTCATTTCCTCGGATGTTCTCGACATCGAATCCGATATCCTTCGGCAGCTTTGACTTCAGAGTCCATCTGATCTCCGATTGCTCGTAGGTTTCGCCAGTGGAGTAGCATCTGACCATCGGGGAACCTATGAATTCAACTCGCAAGCCACATAGCGGGCAGATTGCTGCCTCAATTTCACCCTTTTCATTCATTCTTTCAGTATTGAACATATTCAATCTACATAGTCCAGTTACCTACTTGAAGGTGTTTAAGAAAAGTTCATAATTATTCATAACACTCGCAGGTTGCTGATGTAAATCCCCAAACCACGTGACGGATCATGATTAAGATTTATGATAAC
>Ga0116186_1001968_pt1 | contig 19314 bp, 16 predicted proteins | sample AD_JPNNA4_MetaG_FD_89806 | JGI IMG/M metagenome (GOLD analysis project Ga0116186, IMG submission 89806) | Active sludge microbial communities of municipal wastewater-treating anaerobic digesters from Japan - AD_JPNNA4_MetaG | ecosystem: Engineered > Bioreactor > Anaerobic > Digestate | place...
AGGCAGCTTTTGTAAAAGCTACATCATCTCTTTCAGCGCCTCGGCCATACGCCCAATTCCTTCGTATATTTCATCAGCATTGGAGCAGGAAAAATTCAACCGCATGGTGGACACATCATTTTTGTTGACATAAAACGGGTTGCCAGGGACAAAAGCTACTTTACGCTCAATACATTTGTTGAACAAGGTCATAGAAGATAAGTGATTGGGTAGTGTCAACCACAAAAACATACCTCCCTCAGGCAGAGTAAATTTAACCTCTTTGGGCATTAGCTTTTTAATGGCATCTACCATTGCTTCGCGCTGTTTGCCATAAGCATCGCGGATATTTTGGATGTGTTTATCTAAATCATCGTCAATAAGAAACTGGTAAACTATACGTTGGGCAATATAACTGGTGTGCAGGTCGGTAGCTTGTTTGGCAACAACCAGCTTTTCATACACTTCATCCGGGGCAACCACCCACCCTAAACGGAATGAAGGGGCTACAATCTTTGAAAAAGACCCTAACATCATGACGTTATCAGGGATAAGAGTTTTAAACGAAGCCTCTTGCTCGCCCAAAAACCTCAACTCGCCATAGGGGTCGTCTTCTACCATCACTATACCGGCTTTTTCAATCAGGCCAGCTACTTCCTTGCGGTTTTCAGACGTATAAGTTATCCCCGATGGATTTTGAAAATTAGGAACAGCATAAAAAAGTTTGAAACGAGAAGAAAACAAGGCTTTTTTCAGTATCTGTACATCCATTCCTTCATGATTGAGCGGGATAGCTGTAAATACAGGTTTGTAAACCGACAAAGCCTGAATAGCCCCCAAATAAGCAGGTTCTTCAATCAGTACATTGTCCCCTTCGTTGATAAATATCTTTCCCAAGAGGTCTAACCCCTGCTGCGAACCGGTAGTAATAAGGATATTATCCGGGTTAACTTCTATGCCTTTATGTGTTTTATACCTGTTGGCAATAAACTCGCGCAGAGGCTTATAACCTTCAGTTGTACTATATTGCAGGATATTTTTACCGTCAGTTTTAAAAACTTTTTCGGTAGCCTTTCTCAGGCCTTCAACAGGAAATAAGTCTTTATTGGGCAAGCCTCCGGCAAAAGAGATAAACGATGGATCGGAAGCAACTTTCAATATTTCGCGGATGAAAGACTTAGGTACACCGTTCATCCTAACAGAAAAACTATAGTTCATAATGCAATCTAAAGGGTTTTTAGTATTGCAAAGATACATAAAAAAGGGGAAAGAGAAAAAGTTCAAAAAAAAGGAAAAACCCGGGAGCTATCGTTTCACTTCCGGGTTTTTCTCTTACCTTTATAATGAAAAAAGTAATTCTTATACTTTTGTGCCAGCAGAAATTTTACTCATACCAAAGCATTGAAGCCGGGATAAGTTGTTTGTTCATGTCCGGGCCCTGGATAAATAGCTGTAACCCGGCTCCACCACCACCTTGGAAGAACTGCACTTCAAACTTATGATAACCCTTTTGCAGATACGATGAGCCTTGCATTTCTACCATACCATGAAGGCCATCATTGCTGATAATGCATTCATCGTTAATAATTAATCTCGAACCGTCATCAGAACTGAGGCCAAAGTCGTACATGCCATCTTTTTCAATCTTGATAAGCCCTTTGTAAACAACGCCAAAGTTAAGCTCAGGGAAACCTTTTATTACATCCATTTCAGTAGCTACGCCCTGCTTAACAGCTGTTAAAGTAGTAAAATTGGGCAATTTTGTCCAAGTTCCTTCATACAGGTCGTATTTCAAACCGGCTTTAGGGTTTTTGGGCTTTATAGTCATATCCGAGACCTGACGTTTGCCATCAACAGTAAGCATTACCACAGAGTGCGCCGGCAATGTAACATCAACGCCTGTTTTGGTTGTTTTAAATTTAGTAAATGCTTTAATACCAATTTCGTTTGGTTTATCAAAGGTATTGTGGGCATTGAGCTTGTCGGCCGAAATAATTTCTCCGGTGATTTTTGAGACATCATACCCTTTCAAGTTGCAAGTCAACACTTGTTCTTTGGTGGCATGAAGGTTACAAATGGTGATGTGCATAACACCATTTTTATCAATTGAGGTGGACATATTCAACGAAGGGACGCTTTTCTGATTAAAAGTATAATCTTCGCATTGAAGTGATGTTGGAACTAATAAAGCATCCTGGTGTACTTTGTACATATCAAAAACATGATAAGTAGGAGTAAGTATCATCTTTTCTTTATCAGTCAGGATAACAGCCTGCAAAACATTAACCACTTGTGCAATAGCTGCAAGCCTTACCCTATCGCAATGGTTGTTGAAAATATTGAGGTTGATACCAGCCACGAGCGCATCGCGGAGCGTATTTTGCTGATATAAAAAGCCAGGATTTGTACCAGGTTCAACAGCATACCATGTCCCCCATTCGTCAACAGCAAGGGCTACAGACTTAGCGGGGTCGTACTTATCCATGATTTCAGAATGTTTGGTAACTAAAGTCTCCATGCGAAGGGTCTTGTTAAGTACGTCAAACCATCCGGCTTCGTCAAAGTCAGTGGCACTTTTGGTATTAGCCCATGTATATGAGTGCAATGACAAGCCCCACATGTTAGTACCTATTTCTTTCATTACGGTTTCTGTCCAGTTGTAATCTTCATCTGAAGGGCCCACCATGATTTTGCGAAGGTTGTTTGAACCATAGTTTTTGAGGAATGAACTGAAATGTAAGGCTAAATCAGAGTAATAGTCAGGCTTCATGTTTCCGCCACAACCCCAGGTTTCGTTACCTACACCCCAAAACTTAACGCCCCACGATTTGTCACGGCCGTTTTGTTTTCGGAGCTGGGTCATCGGGCTAACGTTGTCAGAGTTGAGGTATTCTACCCATTGCGACATTTCCTGGATAGTACCACTACCAACATTGCCACTGATATATGGTTCGCACCCCAGTTGGTTACATAGCTCCATAAACTCATGGGTCCCGAAACTATTGTCTTCGGTAACACCGCCCCAGTTGGTATTAATCATAGATGGACGAAGGTTGCGCGGCCCAATACCGTCTTTCCAGTGATATTCATCTGCAAAGCAACCACCAGGCCAACGAAGTGAAGGTATCTGTATTTTCTTCAGGGCTTCAACAACATCTGTCCTGATCCCGTTTTTATTAGGTATGGTAGAGTTTTCGCCAACCCATATCCCTTCATAAATACAATGTCCCAAGTGTTCAGAAAAGTGGCTGTAAATGTATTTACTGATTTTTTGCTTGGCTTTTGAAGCGTCTATTTCAGCAACATTTTTGTTGGCCTGGCTGTTGATAACATTAACAGACAAGCCAAAAATCAACGCGATAGTTACCAGTTTTTTCATACTCGTGTTTTTAATAAGTGTAATTTTTACAATTGTAGCCCAAAAATAATATAATAAAGTTAAAGAAATGATAAACACAATTTGAAAAAGAACATAAAAACATTTTTAATAATCACTTTTGTCCTATATAATAGTAAGGCTAAAGCCCAATTAATTCAAAGCTTTAACTAACCCCAGCCTTAAAAATTGGGGTTACAAATTCTAACTTACTGAAGCACTTTAGTCCTGATATTTTAAACGGACAACAGTTTTAACAAATAGTAAAATAATCTATTTCGTTTTGCTAAATGTAAATTCTACTTCAGAAGTGGTATCGCCAGTAAGGTATGCCATTCCTTTGATTGTAAGGTTTTCTCCATTGAGAGAAGTAATTTGAAAAATAGAAGCAAGAGATTCGTCAATATCTTCGTTATCATCAAAAATCAAATACTTACGTTCATTGATTTTATTCTTTGAGACTTTATAGTAATATTTTGTGGTTTTTGCTTCACATGCCGGGGCATCTCCTTCAATGACGTTCAATATACGGTTAGCTGATATATCAAATATTTTATGCTTTTTATATGAATCAAGCTCTGACAAAATATCATTGGACTCTTTTCCATCTTTGTTTAAGTCCACTTTTTCATCAGAAATATATTTAATAAGTCTCCATTTGCCTTCCAATAAAGGCATAATTTTGTATTCGGGATGATTTTTAATGTACCTGCTTTCATAATCTAAAAGCCATTTTCGCACTTGTTTCAAATTGTTTTTAAAGTCTTTATCATTATTATAGCCTAAAGATTGATAATAATAGCTTTCTGCATTTTCAATATTGCCCAGCCATGCATTTGCAACAGCCAAATTGACACATAAACCACAATAAATTTCTTTTGTAATACGAGCCTTTGGGTTGACAGTGTCCTTTTCAGTTAATGCTTTTCCCCAAACAGCCACACAGCTTTCAATTTTCTTTTTTTGCTCTTCATTTAACCCTCCTTTTATATCTTCTTTCATTACTGTTTTGAATTGTTTAAAAGCATCATCAAGGTCGTCATAATTATGTTTCCCTTTGGCGGTATAAAGATCCATTCGGAACAACGCTTTTTGCTCTTTGCCCCAATAATTGCGCAAAAGAGAAAATATTCTGGTTGAAATGTAATTTTTTAAAGTATTGTCAATCTCTGTTTGGGATATCTGTTTTTCGAGACTTTCTTTCGCAGCTATTGATCTTGTTTCAAAGAAACTATTTATATTTATGGGTTCCTTGAAAATAACACCGGGCATTTTTTTACCTTTAACAACCAATTCAAACCTGATAGTAAAAAAGACCCTGTAAAAACGTTCATAATCTTTCTTTTCAGAACGTTCAATAACGGTATCAATAGCTTCTTTTCTAACTATTTTATAGTTAAGCCTTTCAAATGATATTTTTATATCTGCTTCCGATTCGTTATACACCTGTGTATATCCTTCTATAGGTCGTGTCCAGGCATATTTTGGGTCATTTACTGTATTGAAACATTCTTCATCCTTCCCTAATCGGCTGGTTTCAATATAAAAAGTGCTAACAAACGAAGGTAAGGGATTGTTGGGATATAAATAATATACTTCCGAAATCGACTTATCTTTCAATGTCTGTGAGTAGATTGCAGTTGAACATAAGCATGTGCAAACCGTTAAGAACATTAGTTTTATCATTAATGTTTTCATCCGTAAATAATTTTTTTAATAAGGTCGGATGAACCCCGAAGGGCTCTCCGAAGGAAAACTCGCATGATGAATTTTCATCCTTGTTTGTGTTTAACGAATCATGCTCGTTTCATAATGAATTGTTTAGGTTAAAATTTGGTTTTTATAGAATTAGTAACCTTTCAAAGATATTACTATTTTCCAAATAAGCCTTGTTTTTAATAATTTACCAGAATTCGAAGACAAAAATGACCTATAAAATTGACAGAACTATGTTTTTGATTTACACAAAAATTAATGTGTCACAATGACAGAAATGCTATTTTTGCTTCAATTAAAAAAGTATAAACTATGAAAATCAGATTAGGTAAAAACTTACTGACAATATTTATGTCAGGCGCTGTATTGCTAACACCACTTTTGTTTCCGCCGGCTGCAGCACAAAAAACGGTATGCGCCAATGAAATTGGCACAGAAGGAGGGTATAGCTACGAACTTTGGAAACAAAAAAATGATGCAGAAAGCTGTATGACACTTAAAGACGGTTTTTTGTTTAGTTGCGAATGGAAAGAAAGTTCTGAAAACTTCTTAGCACGCAGGGGGTTCAAATATGATACAACCCAGACACCTTCACAAATTGGCAATTTTGTTGCATCGTTTGCATGCAATTACAACCCTTCAGGCAATTCGTACCTTGCGGTTTATGGTTGGACTGTCTCCCCGCTTGTAGAGTTCTATATCATCGAAAGCTGGGGTACCTGGAGACCACCGGGAGCTACATCAAAAGGGACTATTACTGTTGATGGCGGCACATACGATATTTATCAAACTACCCGTGAAAACCAGGCATCAATAAAAGGTACTGCAACTTTTCAACAATATTGGAGTGTACGGCGTACTAAACGCACAAGTGGCAATATTTCTATTTTTAAACATTTTGAAAAATGGGAAGAAATGAATATGCCATTAGGGAAACTTTACGACATCAACTTGTTGATAGAAGGATACAAAAGCAGCGGTAATGCTGAATTTACCAGTGCCACTATAGACACTAACGGCGACCCGACAGCTGTTAACGCTATTGAAAACAACACAAAGCAAAACTCGCCATTGTCTGTTAGTGTTGATCCCTCTTTAAATATATTGGACGTAAACGTTTTAAAAGCATCAGGCAGCCCCATTAAAGCAAATATTTATAGCATAAGTGGAACTTTACTCAAAAAAGTTGAGCTGGTTAGTGGTAATAACAAAATTGATATTAACGATCTTCAAAAAGGCTTATATCTTCTAAGTACAAGCATAAATAATGAAGTTATTGCCCAAAAATTCCTGAAATAGTATCTTTACTACATATAGGTTATGATAAAAACTGCCAATTCTTTGCAAATGCAAACTATTGGCAGTTTTTTTTACAAAAATCAACGTATTTCGCGTAACACTTTGCCATTGCTTAAAAATGACACCCCTTGTCCACTGGTCAGCCCAATCATAACAGACTCTACAAGCGGCTCATTAACTAATGTATCAGCCTGCCATTCAATGATAAAATTAGCGCCTGTACCGCTTTTGTCAATTTCAGGAACAAAAAAGTTAGTTGCCCCAAGGGGGTTAAGAACTGAATCTTTATCAAGATAACTTCTGACAAACTTTCCATCATTGTTGAAATACAAAACCTTGGTAATTTTGACAGTTTTGGTAAAATCTGTATTATGAATAGCTATAAAAGCGCTAAGGTCAAATATCCTGTTCTTTTCCTGATAAGGGATATTTGAATACACAGGCAGATATAACACTTGTCCCCGTACTTTTTTAATGCTTGAAGACTCGTTAATTTGCAAATGATTTTGATCAAAGCCATTTTGAAGAATATCATGCCCGTTATTACTAACATTCATGCATGAAGAAAACAACAACCCAATGCATACAAAAAGTAAAAATCGGAGAAATAAAAATTTAGAATTCATGTTATTGGTTTTTTAAATTTTGAAGTTAAAAGTACATCAATTTTCGTTTTGACAAATCATTTAACCTCTTTCAAAAGCTATATTGCCAGAAATAAAAAACAGACTCATTAAAGCCAGGAAATAGGGTAAAAATGAAATTGCCACAAAAAATGCTAAGTCTAAAAGCCTTGATGCTGTCAACTTTGCAGTTTTATGTTTTTGAGTTAAGGGTAAATTCAAAAAAGCTTTATAATCGTCATCCACGCCTTAAACAGATATCATGTTGTCAGAATTCTATATACCCTACTACTGGTTTATTCAACCGCCTTCTTTTTCGGGAAAATAATACTTGCCAAAATACTAATAGCCAAAGTAGCCAGAATGATGTATAACGAATAAACATTTTTAAACCCAATCATTTCTAAATAATGATGAGCCAAAAGTTTTACCCCTACAAATGCCAATAAAAAAGCAACTCCCACTTTGAGGAAATGAAAAAGGTCAACAACTTTGATTAGCAAGAAGAATAACGAGCGTAACCCAATAATGGCAAATATATTAGAAAAGAAAACGATATACGGGTCGCGGGTGATACTGAATATGGCCGGGATAGAGTCCACCGCAAAAATAAGGTCAGTAAATTCTATCATCACCAACACAAGGAACAACGGGGTAAAGAAAAACTTACCATCTATCCTTTTCCAAAATTTACCGCCTATGTACTGCGGATATATGCTTATATGGTTTGAAAGGAACTTCACCAGCTTATGTTCCCCAACATCTATTGTTTCTTCATTGTTGCGGTCGAGGTACATTTTGATACCCGAATAAACAAGAAATGCACCAAAAACGTACAGTATCCAGTTGAATTTGACAATCAATGCTGAACCTGCAAAAATGAATATGAAACGCAAAACAATAGCGCCAAGAACCCCCCAAAACAATACCGTTTTATAATTCTTTTTTTCGACGCTAAAGCCGGTAAGGAGCATAAGAATAACAAATACATTGTCAATAGACAAGGTATATTCAAGGAAGTAACCTGCAATATAATCGGTAGCCGCATTTTCACGATATATTTTTAAGGCTTCGTTAAAATCGGTAGTGTTCAATTTTACATGAGGCGAATAGAGCCTGATATAGTTGACCAGCTCATCCATTGTTGTAATATTGTGAATATGGTCACCGTAAAACCTGATGAAGAAATAAAACCCAATGGCAAGGCAAACCCAAACGCTTGTCCACAACAAAGATTCTTTGAAAGAAATTTCATGTTTGTTTTTGCCAATGACCAAAAGGTCTAATAACAGTACGCTTAAAATAACAATGCCGAAAATAAAGAAAAACAAGTTAGAATAAATAAAATCAACCATGATATAAAAATTTAGTGCAGTAAAATTAAAGTTTTATTTGAAGGTGTTTTACCATTGTTTCTATTCCAGACAAATGTTTAAACACGATGTTGGCCAAAGTGCTACCGGCAATTCCAGCCATAGGGCCAACAACAAAGCTAAAGCCTGCTGCTTTTTCGGTATCTTTTATTTCTGTTTTTAATGAAGTGTTAAGCATTCCGGACCAAACAAAAGCAGAAAAACCTCTGCAATAAACATTCAACACAATTTTGTTTTCGGGTAATGCAGCAAATATGGCATCATTATCAAGCATATTAGTGCAATTGAGAACAATATCATAGCCTGCAGCAAACCTGACAAGGTTTTCGCAAGTCAGTTCAATATTATGAATGGTAATTTGGGCGTTTGGGTGCAAGTGGGCAAGTTTTTCTTTCAATACAATTGTTTTAAGTTTCCCCAAATCGCCAGTCCCAAAAATAGTTTGTTTGTAAAAATCATTTTCAGAAATGGTTTGATAATCGCAAAGGCCAAGCTTCCCTATTCCGGAAGACAAAAGATAAAGCGCAGCAGGTATCCCCACCGATCCAAGGCCTGCTATTAGTATTTTTGAACTTTTCAAAGCCACCATACCTTTTAACCCAATCTTCCCGAAACTAATGTATGAGGCAAAACGTCTTTGCTCGTAGTCAGATAATGCCATATTAAAATAGCTTTACATGAAGATGTAAAGGTATAATAAAAGACAAGAAAACCTTTATTAAATTAAATACAGGCTATCTTTTCAATCAAAATATCAATAAAAAAGGAATCTTTATTGATAAATGAGGTTACACCCCTTTGCTCATATTGTTTGCGTATTGCGCTATCATTTGATCCGGTAAGGACAATAAAACTTGCCCCAGCGTACGTTTCTCTGATTTTATCAATAATTTCCAAACCAGTGTTAAAAATGCTGTTATTCACAAAGCTATGGTCTATAACAACAATGTTTGGGTTTTTATCCAAAAACGGAAGACAATCTTCTCCTTTACTAAAGGCAAAAACCTTACAATTGTCCCTGTTACTAAAGGTATATTGCATCAGGTTGAGTATCATCTTGTCATCATCTATAAAAAATATCACCTTATCCATGCCTATTTGACAATTGAAAATAATACAACCCTTATAAGCCTAATAAAAAAATAAGCCTTTAACTTTGCACCACTCGTAAAGATAATTTTTTTTTATCTAAAAATCATCCCTGTTATGGAAAAAAATCTCTGGAACAAAAGTTTTTCACTATTGTGTTCTGTCAACTTTTTGGTGGCATTTACCTTTTATGCTATCATGGCCCTTTTGCCTGGTTACCTCAATTCGCATGTCAAAATAGATTCCTCTCAAATCGGGATTCTCATGTCTTCTTTTACTTTATCGGCATTATTAATAAGGCCTTTTGCCGGATACCTGATTGACAACCACCGTAAAAAATTAATATTAGGAGCTGCCATACTTCTGTTTGCCACATCTTTTCTATTATACTTGTTTTCGGCAACATTTGTCTCCATATTTGTAGTACGTTTTATACAGGGCATAGCATGGGGTGCCTTTTCTTCTACAGCTTCAGTGATGGTTATTGATGTTTTGCCCTTTGAAAGACGAGGAGAAGGCATTGGCCTTTACGGTGTATTTATGACTGGGGCAATGGCCATCTCGCCGTTAGTAAGTATTTTTGCTTTAAAATTTACCAGCTATGGCAACCTTTTTATTGTTTCATTTTTCATTGTATTTGGCTGTTTAGGCTTAATTCTGAAAGTAAAATCTTTCAATACTTTTTCTAATAAAAAATTCACTTTTCACGAAGTTATCAATGTTAAGGTTATCCCGCTATCATTGTTTATCATGATTGCTACCATGGCCTACGGAAGCGTATTGTCTTTTATAACCCTTTATGCCGCTGACCGACATTACAACAATGTAGGTTTTTTCTTTTTGGCACAGGCCATTGGGCTAACCCTGATGAGATTTCTGGCAGGTAAAGCTTACGACCGCAATGGCCCAAAGGTATTGACCATCCTTTCGTTCGCCTCGTTAATCACAGGTTTTTTGCTTATGATATTTTCAGGCAACGAATTCTTGTTTTGCTTTTCGGCCATATTTATTGGCATGGGGTATGGCTCGCTGTTCCCGGCATCACAAGCCATGATTAACGAACTGGTCACCGCCAAAGACCGTGGAACAGCTAATGCCACGTTTCTCACTTTTTTTGATACCGGGGTAGGCTTAGGCATGATAAGTACCGGATTTTTATCCAAACTATTTGGGTTTCAAACGGCTTACCTTATGTGTGTAGCGTATTTGCTCATTGCCCTGACAGTTTTTCTAATTATAGGGTTAAAGTATTATTTGAAACACAGAATAACAAATGCTTTGTAAAAAATTAAACCATTATGGGTATAGATATCATTCTAATTGAGTAATACTACATTTCCAATACATAATAAATAAGTGTAATAGATACCTTTGTAATCACACAACTTAACTATTTTATTATGAAACACCCATGATTCTGCAAATCGCAAACACGATGATATTTTATTGTGGGTGTTCTCCCGCCAAAGACGGGACAAGCTATCATTCTATATAAAAATTAAAAAATAAATATGATGAAAAAACTCGCAATTCTCATTGCCTTAAGCTTTTTTATCAACAGCTTTGGGCAACAGTATTCAAAAAAATGGGCAGACATCAACTATGCTGGTGATGCAAAAAACTACCATTTAATGGACATTTACCTGCCAAAAGCAGTTAAAACCTCCTATCCTGTTGTGGTTTACATATACGGCAGTGCCTGGTACAGCAACAGCTCAAAAGGCGCAGATATGAACACCATCGGAAAAGCTTTATTAGACGCAGGTTATGCAGTAGTAACCCCCAACCACCGCTCAAGTAGCGATACGCTTTATCCGGGTCAAATAAATGACATAAAAGCTGTAATACGCTTTGTCAGGGGAAATGCTGCTACTTATAGCCTCGACACTGCATTTATAGGCATATCGGGCAGTTCTTCTGGCGGGCATTTGGCTGCGCTTGCTGCAACTTCTGTTGGCGTTAAAAAATTTACTGTTGATTCAACAACCATGAACATTGAAGGAAATGTCGGAAAATATAACACTTTCAGCAGTAAAGTACATGCTGCTTGCGATTGGTTTGGCCCGACAGATTTGCTCAAAATGGACTCATGCCGCGGGAGCTCAATGTATGCCGAAGGTCAATCACCCGAAGAAACCCTTATTGGAGGCACAAAAAAAGCCCTGAGAAATAAATTTGTGATGCTAAGCCCAACCACCTATATCGACTCAACAGACTGCCCTTTTCTTATTTTCCATGGCGATGCTGACAATGTTGTTCCTTACTGTGAAAGTGAATTGCTTTACAATGCCCTTCAATTATATGGTGTACAAAGCGAATATGTAAGGGTGCCAGGTGGCCAGCATTATACGGGGACTCATACCGATGCCAACATCAAAAAAATGGTTGATTTTTTTAATAAAATTTCGAAAAACAACATCTCGGCTGTAATTGCTTTGAATAACACAGTTAAAACTTATGTTGCCAACAACACGCTAACCATCGAAGGTATCTCAGACTTTTCAGTTTATCAATATGAAATCATTGATATTTCAGGGAAAAAGCTCCGCTCAAATGCTTTTACAACAAGCAAAATTGATATTGCATCATTAAAAAACGGGGTTTATTTTTTCAAACTGCAATCAAAAGACGGCAATTCAATGATTGATAAGTTTGTAAAGTAAAAAAAAGAATTATTGCAAAAAGCAAGCTGGAAATAGACTGCTTGCTTTTTTCTTTTCATCAATGTCGTTTAGTTAAGAACACACCCTTCGACTCTGCTCAGGGTGACAGTCACCCTGAGCAGAGTCGAAGGGTGTGTAATGATTGAAGAATCGAAAATATAGCCTTAACTAAACAACATTGAATTACAATTGAAATAATATTTCAACAAAAAGCCTGGCAAACTTTTACATCTGCCAGGCTCAAAACTAACAATTTACCGCAGAAAACCAATTAACTATTTTCCGGTTTTTACCCTGTTTAATTCATCGTCCAAGCCAGTTTTGCGCTCACGTGAAGGTTTTACATCATCACTTCCAAAACGATATGAGAAGTTGAATCCAAACTGACGGCTATCCCATTTATTTCTGTTAAGTAAAATCAAGTTTCCATTCGACCACATTTTTACAGTTTCTTTGCTGGAATTAAATATGTCACGAACAAAAAGCTTAATCTGTCCTCGCTGTTTCAGTATTTGTTTTTGTACGCCCATACCAATGTTATATTGACCTGATAGATTAAACACTCCGTAAGCCTGAGGAGCCTGATACCAGCTGGTTATTTCCAAAACATAATTTTTGGGAAGTGTAAAGTAATGGCCACTCCATACATTCATGGTGTAACTGTCGTTATTGATATTGTCACTGCTCCTCTTGCTATAAAATCTGTTGGTATAAGCGTTAATATTTGCACTAATGCGGTACCATTTTGTCACAGGCAGGTTTAACCCGATGTTCAGGTTAAAATTTTCTGAATAATCAATATTTTCGCGCACCTGGTAACCTATTTTGGTAGTATCGTTTTGTCGTATCATATCTATTTGGGCATCGTTGGTACGGCTATACGAGAGCGAGGTAAATATAGCATTGCGAAAACTATGGTTCAAGGTAAAGCTATTGGTATATTGCGGGTTCAAATATGCATTTCCTATTTCGAAAGTATATTCGTCAATGTAATACACAAACGGATTGAGGTTTTGGTAATTAGGACGGTCGATACGACGATTGTAGTTAAACCCAATATTCTGGTTATCGTTGATTTTTCGTTGAATAAAAAATGATGGGAAAAAATCTACATAGCTACGATCGTTAATTTGGCCTAAAGTTATTGAATTCCCTTTTGAATAGGTATTTTCCATGCGTAAGCCAGCCTTCAGGCTATATTTCCCAAAATCTTTGCTAACAGCGGTATAAGCAGCAATAACCGATTCGGAATACTTAAAGTGGTTTGAGCGGCGTAAATCATCAACCCAAACATTAGCAATATAATTTTGATATACAATTTTATTGTCTGTTTTTACCATACTGGCCTTTGCCCCGGCCTCAATACGATAACCCTTGAAAGGATGGATGTAATCCATTTTGATAGACTGAATATCCACATCTACCGGGGTATTGCCACGCAAAGCAGATGGAGAGCGCAAGATATTTTTTGAAGGGTCAAAATAAGAAGTATTCATTTCGTTATCGCTGGTATTGCGGTAGAAAGCATAATCAAGGTCGGTAGAAAACTCACGCCCTGTTGTATCTAAAATAATTTTATAGTTCAGGTTGTAGGATTGATTTTTGTAAGTGCCCCTATTAGTGGACAAGGCCAGTAAACTTGAGTCTGCAACCGCATTTCCATTAAAAATATCATTAGTTGAACAACGGTCATCATCGCCTATGTTGTTCCCCAAACGGGTCATAAAACCAATTGTTTGGCGACTGCTCAGGTCATAATCTGCACCAGCATTATATCCTAGCACTTTATAATCCCAGTTGCCACGGCTAAACTGTGAAAGTTTTGTAGTCATATTGTTGAATTGCACATATCTGTCCAAATCCATAGTGTTGTAACCTTTATACTCGCCCGGATAAACACTGGCAAAAACATTGAGCTTCCCTGCGCGATAGTTCGCATTGCCGCCAAAGTTGCCGCTGGTATATTCGCTACGCCAGGCTCCTGCCCACATGGTACCATTCAACCCAATTTTGCTGTTCTTTTTCAACTTAATGTTAATAATGCCCGAATTACCTGAGGCATCATATTTTGCAGGAGGGTTGATGATAATCTCAATTTTCTCCACCTCTGACACCTGCATGCCTTTTAAGTAATTGGTTAACTGGTTGCCAGACAGATAGGTGGGTTTTTCGTTTACCATAACCAACACGCCCTGTTTACCACGAAGGTTGATGTTGTCATCTTTGTCAATATAAACCCCGGGAGCTTTTTTCAGGTTTTCAAAAACTGATTCGCCAACAGAAGCAAGCTGTGCATCCATATTCATTACCAAACGGTCGGATTTTGACTCAATAAACGGCCTTTTGGCCACTACATTCACCTCTTTAGTTTGTTTTATAGAAAGTTGAAAATCCTTTCGGACGTTATTCTTTGTAGTATCCAGCATGATAGGTTCTTTAACTTTGTCATAACCTACCATTTGGGCAAGAATGTAATAATCTCCGTCCGTGACGTTAGCTAACTGGTAATTACCTAAACTGTCAGTATATGTTGTCATCACAATACTGCTATCGGCCTGAGACCCCAAAGCTACTAATGCATAAATTACTGGCTCATTGCCTTCTTTGCTACTGACATTGCCAGTAACTTCATAAAAACGGGCAGCTCCGAAACTGCTTAAAGCTGACACCATCAATAAACCGGCTAAACAATACATTTTGACTTGTTTAGACCAGGTTTTTGCTCTTGATTGCTGGTTATTTTTTTTCATTGTTTTGTACGATAAGTAAATTGTTATTTTTATGATACAAAACTACCTTGGCATTTGTATACCAATAGTAACATGTTGTAAAGAGGTGCAACCAATTGTAAAAAATTGTAAAAAGGGAGTTTTTCTGAAATAAATACTTTACAACTGATTATAAAAATTATACTTTTGTAAAAAATATTACCAATGAAAATTGAGGAACGCTATGCCAGCAACCCTGATGGGTTTATAGCTTATGACACAGAACGCATCCGGAAAGATTTTGTCATCAATAAGCTTTTTGAAAAAGACGAAATATCCCTTGTTTATTCGCATTACGACAGATTCATCGTTGGAGGGATAATGCCGGTAAAGGCAATCAAGCTTGATTCTTTTGGCTTGTTAAAGTCTGACTGGTTTCTCGAACGCCGTGAAATAGGCATCATCAATATTGGAGGGAAGGGGAAAGTTATTGTCGATGGGGAAATCTTTGAAATGAACTTCAAAGATGCATTATACCTGGGAAAAGAAACACATGAAGTTACTTTTTCATCTTTAGATAGTGCAAATCCGGCAAAATTTTATTTCAATTCTGCACTGGCTCATCGAAAATATCCATCTAGACTGGTACGTTTTGAAGAAGCCGAAAAAGCTATTTTAGGTGGGGCTGAAAACTCCAATTACAGGCAATTGAACAAGTTGCTGGTTAGTTCGATATTGCCTACCTGTCAGCTACAAATGGGGTTGACCGAGATACAAGCCGGTAGCGTATGGAATACTATGCCAGCCCATACCCATAGCAGGAGAATGGAGGTCTATATGTATTTCAATCTGCCTGAAAATCAGGCTGTTTGCCACTTTATGGGACGACCCCATGAAACAAGGCACGTATGGTTACACAATGAACAAGCCGTCATTTCGCCTCCGTGGTCAATACACAGTGGAGTAGGTACCTCAAACTACAGCTTTGTATGGGGTATGGCCGGTGAAAACTACGATTACAGTGACATGGATATATGTACTATCAATCAGCTAAAGTAATATGACAAATAAACTTTTTGACCTTACCGGGAAAACTGCCCTTGTAACAGGTGCCTCACATGGCTTAGGGATGGAAATAGCCATTGGGCTTGCCGAAGCTGGAGCCAAGGTCGTATTCAATAATCACAATGCCGAGAAAAAAATAGAAGCAGAGAAAGCTTATGAAAAGGCTGGATTTGATATCAAAGGCTACCTTTTCGATGTTACCAAAGAAGCAGAAGTGATTGAAAATATCCAGAAAATTGAGAAAGAAGTTGGTCCGATAGATATTTTGGTAAACAATGCTGCCATCATCAAACGCATTCCCATATTGGATATGAAAGTAGAAGAATTCCGTGAAGTCATGGATATTGATTTGGTTGCAGCATTTATAGTATCAAAACATGTGGTAAAAGGAATGATTGAAAGGAGACATGGCAAAATTATCAACATATGTTCTATGATGAGCGAACTGGGACGCGATACTGTTGCTGCTTATGCTGCTGCCAAAGGAGGTTTGAAAATGCTAACCAAGAGTATGGCCACCGAATGGGCAAAGTATAATATACAGGTCAATGCCATAGGCCCAGGCTATTTTGCTACATCGCAGACTGCTTCTTTGCAAGCCACGGGCAACCCGTTCAACGACTTTATTATTAGCCGTACACCTGCTGGGAAGTGGGGCGATCCGGCACAACTAAAAGGCCCGGCAGTATTCCTTGCTTCTGAAGCATCTGATTTTGTTAATGGCCATGTACTTTATGTTGATGGCGGCATACTTGCTACCATTGGGAAACCTGTAAATACGTAAAACCAAGAGTCAAGATTATCTTTTGTTTCTTGGTTCTAAAAAATAACATTATGAAAAACATCTTAACTCTTATACTCATTATTCTTTTCGGTTCCAATGTCTTTTTTGCAAAGGAATTACAGGTAATTCTTAAAAATACTGCCAATATTGAAAGAAATGACGAGATGATTGTCATTACTCGAGATTCTGTTATTAAAATACTTGGAGAAATCAGCGCCGACAAAACATTGATAGTTTATGATAGCAAAAAAAGCCTTCCTTCACAGCTCGATGACCTAAACGGTGATGGGAAATGGGACGAACTGGCATTTCTGGCAGATTTCAAACCACAGGAACAATTAACATTGGCTATTAAAATAATCAACAAAGCAGAATCTCCAAAATATGGGCTCCGTACCAACATTCGTTTTGCAAAGACTATAAAAACTGGCAAAATATATGAAGAAGCAGGTTCGGCAACTCGTCTGAAAGGTTTTGTGGTGGATAGTACAAAACATTACCCTCAATTCGAAGGCCCTGGTTGGGAAAACGACAAGGTGGCATTCCGTAATTACTTTGACGAGCGAAATGGCATTGATATCTTTGGCAAAACCACCTCAAAAATGGTGCTCGACAGCGTTGGAATAAAGGAAGAATATCACTACCTGAAGCCTTGGGGAATGGATGTTCTGAAAGTAGGTAATTCTCTTGGTGCAGGCTCGTTAGGCGTTTGTTACAAAGACAGTCTCTATCGTATCAGCGCCAAAGAAGGTGCAAGCTTTAAAATTGTTGCTGAAGGCCCGGTAAGATCAGTGTTAGATCTTGATTTTGCTAAGGTACAAACTGGCAATCTCACCTTTGCCTTGAAACACCGGATATCAATTGTTGCTGGAGAATATGGGTATCGAAGTGAAGTACATGTGATGCATCCTTCAGATAGCTTCTTGCTTGCTACTGGACTTGTTAACCTACATTGCAAAGAATTGTTTACTGCCGCCACAGATGGTTGCAATATCTTCTACACGCATGATAAACAATCAGAAAACAATGACATCTTGGGATTAGGGATTATTCTTAAAAAGAATGACTTTATAGATTGGTTTCAAACAACAAATAATGGTAGTGGAGTCACCAATACTTTTGCAATAAAAATGCCAGTTACCTCATCCTTGCCAGTTAAATTCATTTTTATAGCCGGATGGGAATTATCAAGCCCTTTATTTTCTGATAAAAAGCTATTTGAAGGTTACTTAAAACAACAAGCTGTGAAATTCGAAAATCCAATTGTTTACCAGTTAAAATAAGAAAATGAGAAAACTAGCTTTCATAATACTTTTAGTAGCATTAGCCTCCAAAACTTATAGCCAGTGTGCAGCATCAGATATAGCTATCATTTGCAAAACTGCAGATTATATTATCTCTCACACTGCTTATACTGTTTCAGACAAAGAAGGAAAGGCCTATACAACTACACAAGGTCTTGTGCCTGATAAACAGTATAATATCACCAGTCCGTATCTCGAATGGAAGTACTGGAATGGTGTGTTGAACCTTGCTATGTTCGAATTGTCTAGTGTTACTGGGGATGAGAAGTATAAACAGCAGGCTTTGAAAAACTACCGTTTTATCTTTGATAATATCAGTTTCTTTGAAAAGCTTTACACATCTGGGATACAAAATACAGGGATGGACCAGTATTACCGAATGGAGATGCTGGATGACTGTGGTGCAATGGCAGCAGGACTTTGCGAAGCCTATGCATTGGACAAAAATGAAAGGTACCTCGATTACCTGCATAAAACTGCCGAATATATGCTACACAAAGAATATCGGTTGAAAGATGGTACCCTTGCCCGCACTGGCCCATATGATAAGACTGTATGGCTCGATGACCTGTATATGAGCGTTCCCTTTCTGGCACGTTACGGAAAACTAAACAACGATACATCGTTTTTTAGCTTTGCTGCAAAACAGATAGCCCTGTTTACGCATTATTTGTACGACAAATATAACGGGCTGTATTACCATTGCTATTTTGACAGTATGAAGCAAAACGGCGTAGCTCATTGGGGAAGGGCTAACGGATGGTGTATTATGGCCCAGGTTAACCTTTTGGGCTGCTTACCGATTTATTCACCATTGAAAGACACGCTATTGGCCATATACCGCCAACAGGTAAACAACCTGGCAAGGTATCAGAGCGAAAGCGGGCTTTGGCATCAACTGCTGGACAAAAGCGACTCTTACCTCGAAACTTCCTGCTCGGCAATGTTTACCTATGCCATCGCTAAAGGTGTTAATGAAGGCTGGCTCGACAAACGCTATAGCACAATTGCCCTTGCCGGATGGAAAGGATTAAAAACAAAAATACAACCTGACGGACAAGTTGCTGACATCTGCATTGGCACGGGCATTGAAAACAACCTGGTGTTTTATTACAAACGCCCAACCATGCTCAACGACATTCATGGTCTGGGAGCTGTATTACTGGCCGGTTGCGAAGTTGTGAAATTGAAATAACTTTAAAATGAAAACGCTTTGCATCAAAAAGATACAAAGCGTTTTACCTATGAAAAGTGAATATTTTACTTGTTCATCAGGAAAGCATGAACAGATTCTGCCATTTTACGGCCTTCGGCAATAGCATGTACTACAAGTGA
>Ga0116186_1001973_pt1 | contig 19254 bp, 14 predicted proteins | sample AD_JPNNA4_MetaG_FD_89806 | JGI IMG/M metagenome (GOLD analysis project Ga0116186, IMG submission 89806) | Active sludge microbial communities of municipal wastewater-treating anaerobic digesters from Japan - AD_JPNNA4_MetaG | ecosystem: Engineered > Bioreactor > Anaerobic > Digestate | place...
AGAGGCCGAACCATGGCCGAGATGTTCTACGACGACGACGCCGACCTGTCGATCATCCAGGGGCGCAAGGTCGCCGTCATCGGATACGGCAGCCAGGGCCACGCCCACGCGCTCAACCTGCGCGACACCGGGGTCGACGTGCGCGTCGGGCTCGCCGAGGGCAGCAAGTCCCGCGCCAAGGCCGAGGCCGAGGGCCTGCGTGTCCTCGACGTCGCCGACGCGGTGAAGGAAGCCGACCTCGTCGTCATCCTCACGCCCGACCAGGTGCAGCGCACGGTCTACGCGAACGAGATCCAGCCCAACCTCAAGGAGGGCGCGGCCCTGCTCTTCGGGCACGGCTTCAACATCCGCTTCGACTACATCCAGCCCGAGGCCGGCAGCGACGTCATCATGGTCGCCCCGAAGGGGCCGGGCCACCTCGTGCGTCGCGAATACGTCGACGGGCGCGGCGTGCCAGTGCTCGTCGCGGTCGAGCAGGACGCCTCGGGCCAGGCGTGGGACCTCGCCAAGTCCTACGCCAAGGCCATCGGCGGCCTGCGCGCCGGCGGCATCAAGACGACCTTCACCGAGGAGTGCGAGACTGACCTCTTCGGGGAGCAGGCGGTCCTCTGCGGTGGCGCATCGCAACTGGTCATGTATGGCTTCGAGACCCTCGTCGAGGCCGGCTACCAGCCCGAGGTCGCCTACTTCGAGTGCCTCCACGAGCTCAAGCTCATCGTCGACCTGATGATCGAGGGCGGCATCGCCAAGCAGCGCTGGTCGGTCTCCGACACCGCGGAGTACGGCGACTACGTCTCCGGCCCGCGCGTCATCGACCCGTCGGTCAAGGAGAACATGCAGGCCGTCCTCGCCGACATCAAGAACGGCGCCTTCGCCAAGCGCTTCATCGACGACCAGGACGCGGGTGGCGTGGAGTTCAAGGAGCTGCGCGCCAAGGGTGCTGCCCACCCGATCGAGGCGACCGGCCGCGAGCTGCGCAAGCTCATGGCCTGGGTCGACACCGACCGCGACTCGGACTACGTCGAGGGTTCCGCCGCCCGCTGACCTTGGCTCTCGCTCGCGCTACGGCGCAGTAAGTTTCGCGCACGCGGCACTTACTGCGCCGTAGCGCGTTGGTCAACCCGGGGTATGCCGGGTGGTCACGTGGCGTGACGCGGCCCGCGGGGGAGGGGGCGGGGTTGTCCAGCGAGCCACTCGGCGAAGGACATCCCGCCGACCTCCACCGGCCCGGACGGCACATTCGACCGCTCCGAGAAGGACTTCATGGTGCCCCCGAGCGGCGGCAGGCGGAGCAGGTGAGTCGCCCGCCGCCCGTCATGGGCAGCGACCAGGGCCGAGATCTGGGCGACCTCGAGCAGGTCGGGGCCGGCGAGGTCCGTGGCCCGGCGGAATCCGTCCGGCACACCGCCCGTCACCAGGTCCACCAGTCGCTTCGCGACGAAGTCGATGTCGACGGGCTGGATCGCCATGTCACCGATCCGCACCCCAAGCGGTCCCACCCGCAGCCCGGCCATAAACGCCGCCAAGGCGTGGAACTGCGTGGCCCGCACCACCGTCGCCGGGAAGCCGCTGCCCGCAAGGACCTCCTCGGCAGCGTGCTTGGCCCGGTAATAGGGATACGGGTTGAGGTCGCAGCCGACGATCGAGACCCCGACCAGGTGCGTCCGTGCCGCCGACTCACCCATTGCCCGCAGGGCCTCGACAATCCGCCCAGCGCCACCGACATCCACGCCCTTGGGGCGAGCCGGGCTGGTGGCGCAGTGCACGACCCCGTCCGCTCCGGCGAGGGCGTCGGCCAGACCTGCTCCCGTGGCCAGATCGACCCCAGTGCGTCGGCTCGCGGCCATGACCTCATGACCGCGAGCAGTCAGGTCGGCCACGACTCGTGACCCGAGGTCACCCATCCCGCCCGTCACGATGATGCGCATCTCCCCAGTCTGCCCCCGCTGAGCCGGGCCAGCCACGCCCACAGGAAGGCCACAGCAAAGCCATGGGCCCGCCACAACCCCCGGCGGCATCGTTCCTGTCATGACCACTGCACTCGCCGACCTGCCGCTCTGGGCCATGTATGCCGTGATGCTCGGTTGGGCGCTCGTGCGCGGCGCGTTCTTCTACGCCGTCGGCGCCTCCACCCGCGTCGACCGTCCGCTCGTCCAGCGCTTGACCGCCCGCTTCACCAAGGGCCCGGTGCAGACCGCCATGACCAAGGTCGAGCGCCTCGGCGGCCGTGCCGTCACCACCACGTATGTCGTCCCCGGCCTCGCTGCCGCGACCCAGGTCGTCGCCGGCATGACGGGCATGAACAAGGCCCGGTATGCCGTGGGTTTCGTCGTCGCCGCCGCACCTTGGGCAGTGGTCGAGGCCCTCGTCGGAGATGCAGTGTTGGAGATCCTCACCTCGGGTTGGGTCGAGTGGGCACTCGCTGGCGCCGCCCTCGTCCTCGCCGTCCAGAAGCGCGAGCAACTCATGGCTTGGGGCCGCGGTCTTCGGAGGTCGGTGGAAGACGCCGCTCCGGCACCTGTGACAATCGCCGTGTGAGCAACCTGCCGGGCTTCCTCCAGGGCCTGCCCGTCTGGCTGGTCTTCACGGTCCTTGCCCTGGGTGCCTACGCCCGCGGCAACGCGACCTACTGGGTCGGCCGTGGCGCTCGGTCCGGCAGTGAACACACCAAGTGGAAGCGCTACGCCGAGACCCCTGCCATCAAGGCCGCCGAACGCTGGGTCCGCCGGATGGGTCCGCCCTTGGTCTCGATCGGCTTCCTGACCGTCGGCGTCCAGTCGGCGATCAACTTCTCCGCCGGCCTGCTCCGGATGCCCCAGCGCAACTTCCAACCCGCCGTGATCATTGGCGCGCTGCTCTGGTCGACGCTCTACACGACTGTCGGTTTCGCAGTGATCGAGGCCGCCTTCGGTCACCTCTCGTGGTGGTGGGCCCTCATCGCGCTCGCCGTTCTCGCGTGGACGATCGGATACTCGCGCTGGCTCTCGGCGCGCGGCGAGCGACAGGGTCGCGAGATCCTCGGTGACGAGGACCACTCGTCCAACACGTGAGCGGAGGCGTCCGCATGCTGGGCGCCGTCCTACGATGGGCACCGGCACACCGTCGTGCCACCTCGGGCCACGGGACCCCCACGGACCGTGACCCGGCCACGACAGCCCGCACCCGGCATACGCCCATGTTTGTCGCGTCGTGCGGGGCCGCTACTGCCACCAAGGGATCCGCCGTGACCAAACCCGTCGTCCTCCTCGCCGAAGAGCTCTCGCCCGCCACCGTCGATGCCCTCGGGCCCGACTTCGAGGTGCGCAGCGTGGATGGAGCCGACCGCTCCCTGCTCCTCCCTGCCCTGGCCGATGTGGACGCGGTCCTCATCCGCTCGGCCACCAAGATGGACGCCGAGGCGATCGCCGCGGCGTCGAAGCTCAAGGTGATCGCCCGCGCGGGTGTCGGTCTCGACAATGTCGACATCCCGGCCGCGACGCAGGCCGGCGTGATGGTCGTCAACGCCCCGACCTCCAACATCACCAGCGCTGCCGAGCTCGCCGTGGGCCTGCTCCTGGCCAGCGCCCGAAACATCGCCCCGGCCAACCAGGCCCTCAAGAATGGTGCGTGGAAGCGCAACAAGTACGGCGGGGTCGAGCTCCTCGAGAAGACGGTGGGCATCGTCGGCTTCGGCCGCATCGGACAACTCGTGGCCGAGCGACTCAAGGGCTTCGGCGTCGAACTCATCGCCTATGACCCCTACGCCAGCGCCCAGAAGGCCGGCCACTACGGCGTGCGGCTGGTCGGGCTCGACGAGCTGCTCGAGACCTCGGACTTCATCACCATCCACCTGCCGAAGACGGCCGAGACGGTCGGCCTCATCGGCAAGGAGGCCCTCGGCAAGGTCAAGCCGACGGTGCGCATCATCAATGCTGCTCGAGGGGGGGTGCTCGACGAAGAGGCGCTCGCCATCGCCATCGCCGACGGACGGGTGGCCGGTGCCGGTCTCGACGTCTTCGCGACCGAGCCGTGCACGGACAGTCCGCTCTTCGAGCACGAGTCCGTCGTCGTCACCCCGCACCTCGGCGCGAGCACGGACGAGGCACAGGAAAAGGCTGGCATCGCCGTCGCGAAGTCGGTTCGGCTGGCCCTGAGCGGCGACCTCGTGCCGGACGCCGTCAATGTCTCCGGTGGCCTGGTCGCCGAAGAGGTCCGCCCGGGCATCGATCTCGTCGAGAAGCTGGGGCGGATCTTCACCGCGATCGCCGGGGGCGTGCCGGTGCAGCTCGATGTCGAGGCGCGCGGCGAGATCACCCAGTTCGACGTCTCCATCTGGGAGCTCGCCGCGGTCAAAGGGCTGTTCACGGATGTCACCGAGACGCCCGTCACCTTCGTCAACGCGCCGCTGCTCGCCCAAGAGCGCGGCTGCCAGACCCGCCTGATCACCGGGTCGGTCGCTGAGGACTACCGCAACATGACAACCTTGCGCGGCACCATGGCTGACGGTTCGGTGGTCTCGATCGCGGGGACCCTCACCGGGCCGAAGATGGTCCAGAAGATCATCGGGATCAATGGTTTCGACCTCGAGATCCCGATCTCGCAGCACATGGTCTTCTACACCTACACCGACCGCCCGGGCGTCATCGGCGCACTCGGTCAGCTCCTCGGCGACAACGCCATCAACATCGCCGGCATGCAGGTCTCGCGGCACGACCAGACCGGTCAGGCCCTCGTCGCCCTCACCGTCGACAGTGCGATCCCGGCCGATGTCGTCTCGGCCATCGAGAAGGAGATCGGCGCCTCAACAGTGCGCGTCGCCGACCTCGACTGATTTCGCAAGGCCACCACGTCGTATGCCGTGGGCTCACCTCACGGGGTGGGCCCACGGCATACGCGTTGGTGGGCTGTGGCCTGGTGCGAAGTGGGGGATGTGTGCGGCGGATCACCGTCCACGATGTGGGATCCGGCTCGGAATTGCTAGGACGTCCTCGTACCTTGGAGGGGATGTCGTCGCGGTCCGCAACCTGACCGGCGACGACGTGGCTCGATGAGGACCTCGGCCCGGCGGCGATCCCGCGGAAAGAGTCCGGGGCTGGCCCACGACGACGTGGGCCATTGAGCATTCAGCACGCACAAGCTCCGCAACGAGTCGTCGTTGCCCGGGAGCGAGAGGACACATCATGAGCGAAGAAGCACAGGCCGCACGCCAGGCGCTGCAGGAGTCGATGGACCTGCGCGACCAGGGCCACACCGAGGACTGACACCGGCACCCTCACCAGTCGAGTGAGAGCAAACGGCAGGTTTCGTACGCGAAACCTGCCGTTTGCTCTCACTCGACTGATTTGTGTCGGGCCCGCCTAATCTGGCTGCATGGCGGCCTACGACCTCGACGCACGCTTCCGGACCGAGTCACCCCCAGCGCTGCTGACCGGGGTGCAGGCGATCGCACGCTTCCTCGTCGAGCAGCGCGCCCTCGACCTCCGACACGGGCGGGACACCGGCTTCTTCGTCTCCGGCTACCAGGGCAGCCCGCTCGGAGGCGTCGACAAGATGCTCTCGGGTATGCCGGACGTGTTGCGCAACAACGCGATCCACTTCCAGCCGGGGCTGAACGAGGAACTCGCGGCGACCGCGGTCTGGGGGAGCCAGATTGAGTTGCCGGGCGGGTTCACGGAGCGCGATGGCGTGGTCGGGGTCTGGTATGGCAAGGGACCCGGCGTTGATCGCGCCACTGATGCGCTGCGGCACATGGCGATGTATGGCGTGCATCCGCGCGGGGGAGTCGTCCTGCTTGTCGGTGACGACCCAGCCGCCAAGTCCTCGACCGTCCCGGCGGTGAGTGAGCGTTCGCTTGCGGCGCTCGGCATTCCCGTCCTACTTCCTCGCAACGCGACCGAGGTGGTCACTTTCGGTCTCCACGCGGTGGCACTGTCGCGGGCCTGTGGCACACCGGTTGCCGTGAAGATCGTGGCGGACGTCGCCGATGGCGCCTGGGTCGTCGACGACTCGGTCTCTTCGGTGGAGCCAGTGACTCCGCCGATGGTGTGGGAGGAGCGGGCCTGGACCTACACGCAGAGTCCTCCGGTCGTCGGGTCGGCGCGAGTGGTGGCCGTCGAGGCTGACTTCGTGGGACCGCGGGCGGCCATGGTGCAGGCGTATGCCGGGGTGAACGATCTCGACGTCGTCCGCCTCTCCCCGCCCAACCCTCGTCTCGGGCTCATCGCGACCGGCCCGGCCTATGACTCGCTCGCCCAGGCACTGCTCGACGTCGGGGCCGATGACCAGGTGCTGGCCGACCACGGCATTTCAGCGCTTCGGATCGGGCTGATCCACCCACTCGATGTGGCCGAAGTCCGTGACTTCGCGCGCGGCCTCGAGGAGGTCTTCGTCGTCGAGGACAAGACCTCCTTCCTCGAGTCGCAGGTGCGAGATGCTCTCTATGACCTCGACGATCGCCCGCGGGTCATCGGCAAGCGCGACCGGCTCGGGCACCCGCTCGTGCCGGCTGAGGGCGAACTCACCCCGGGACGCCTCATCGGCCCTCTGCGCAGGGTGCTCGGTGATCTCGTGCCGCTCGCTGCACCGCCCCCCGAACGAGTCTCTCTGCCGCTGCTGCCCATCGCCCGCACGCCCTACTTCTGCTCCGGCTGCCCGCACAATCGGTCGACGGCTGTGCCCGACGGTTCGGTCGCCGCCGGCGGCATCGGCTGTCACACCCTCGTGACCCTGTCCCGGCGCACGGACTCAGCCGTGACAGGCTTCACGCAGATGGGCGGCGAGGGTGCACAGTGGATCGGCCAGGCGCCCTTCACCGCCACGCAGCACATCTTCCAGAACCTCGGCGACGGCACCTTCTGGCACTCCGGCCAACTCGCCGTCCAGGCCGCAGTGGCCGCCGGGGTCAACGTCACCTACAAGTTGCTCCACAACGACGTCGTCGCGATGACCGGTGCCCAGGACGCCGAGGGGGCGCGCGGCATCGCCGAAATCACCCACAAACTTGCGGCTGAAGGTGTCGGCCAGATCATCGTCGTCGCCGAGGAGCCCGAGCGACACCGCCTGCGGGACTTCGCCACCGGCACATTGCTCTGGGAACGCGAGCGCCTGGACGAGGCGCAACACCGGCTGCGGGACGCCCCTGGGGTGACGGTCCTCATCTACGACCAGCACTGCGCCAATGACGCCCGCCGTCAGCGCAAGCGCGGCACTCTGCCGACCCGCACGACCCGCGTGATCATCAACGAGGACGTCTGCGAGGGCTGCGGCGACTGCGGCGTGAAGTCCAACTGCCTTTCGGTGCAACCACTTCCCACCGAGTTCGGCGACAAGACCCGCATCGACCAGACCTCGTGCAACACCGACTACTCGTGCCTCGAGGGCGACTGCCCCGCGTTCATGACGGTCGAGATCGACCCGGAAGCAAAGCGCCGCCGGACAGACCTGCCCATTCCTCTGCCCATTCCTCTGCCCGTCCTGGATCCGACCTGGTCGGTGCCAGCCGGCACCCAGTCAGTGCTCCTCACCGGGGTGGGCGGCACGGGCATCGTCACCGTCAACCAGGTGCTCGCCACCGCTGCGCTTCGCGCGGGGTATGCCGTGGAGTTGCTCGACCAGATCGGCTTGGCGCAGAAGGCCGGTCCCGTCATCGGGCACCTGCGCTTCTGCGCCGACGGTCCGCTCGACCCCTCCAATCGGGTGTCGCCGGGCGAGGCCGATGCCATCCTCGCTTTCGACCTGCTCGCGGCAGCCGACCCCTCGAACCTCCGTTACGGCGATCCCACTCGGACCATGGCCGTGGTCTCGACCTCCACGACACCGACCGGGCCAGAGGTCTACGACCGTTCGCTGCACCAGACCGGGACGGACGAGTTGCTGGATCGACTCGCGACCGCGTCCGTCAGCCAGCATGCCGTCGACATGCTGGCCGACTCGGACGCACTACTCGGGTCGACGACTGCGGCCAACCTGCTCCTCGTCGGCGCTGCCGTCCAGTCCGGCGCACTCAGGCTTCCGCCCACTGCGGTCGAGGAGGCGATCGAGATCAACGGGGTTGCCGTCGCCGCCAACAAGGCCGCCTTCCAATGGGGACGGCTCAGCGTCGCCCACCCCACGGCATACGAAAAGGCTGTGGCGCAAGCGAATCCGAAGGTGCAGTCGGAAGCCAAACCCGACCCGGCGACGCTCGTTCCCGGCCTGCGGGCTGCGACCTTCGAGGGGGAGACGCGACGCCTGGCCGGGCTGCGCGCCGTCGAGCTCGTGGGCTTCGCCGACTTGGCGTGCGCAGAGTACTACGTGCGCGTGGTCGATGCCGTCTGGCGGGCGGAGCGATCGGTGACCGAGCGGACCGACCTCTCGGAGGCGGCCGCGCGCTACCTCTACAAGTTGACGGCCTACAAGGACGAATACGAGGTGGCCCGGCTGCTGACGAGGCCCCGAGCCAAGGCGCTTGCAGAGGCGGCCGTGCCCGGTGGGACGGACCTGACCTTCAAGCTCCACCCGCCGATGCTGCGGGCCATGGGGCGCTCGTCGAAGATGGGCTTCACCGGCTCTGCCCAGGCTGCGCTCAAGGCGCTCGTGCCGATGAAGCGGCTCCGCGGGACGGCACTCGATCCCTTCGGGCGTGCGCACGTGCGCAAGGTGGAGCGCGAGTTGCTCCGTCACTATCGGGCGACCCTGCACGCGCTGGTGGGGGAGTTGTCGCTGGAGTCCTATGACCGTGCGGTCGCCTTTGCCGAGGCCCCGGATCTCGTCCGCGGCTATGAGGACATCAAACTGCGCAATGTCGAGAGGTATGCCGTGCGCCTGGCCGAGTTGGGCATCGCACCTCCCGCCGTGGACAGGGCAGGAGGTCGGGCATGACCTCCCGGTCCAGTCGGGTCGCCTTCGGCTGGGGTGTCGTGCTCTTCGCCATTGTGTTGGGCGGCTGTTCGGCGCAGGGGGGATCGTCGGCGGCGGCCGCCAGTTCATCGTCGCGGCTCTCGTCCACCTCCACGGCCTCACCAACACGGAACTGTGGGGACATCACGCCGGCCCCGTATGGGCAGGCGCCGCAAGGCCAGCAGGTGATGGTCCTCGAACCCTCCCAGTTGGAGTTTCTGGTTCCCAAGACGTGGGCCCATTACACGCGCACGAACTGGTCAACCGTGGACGCCGCCACGCGGCAGGACCTCAAGGAACGACTGGGGGCGCGGGACATCAACAGAGTCATGGAGACCTACGACCACTTGGTGGTGTCGCCTGATCAGGATGCGTCCTTCATCGCCACCGCGCACTTCCCCACGGTTCTCAACACGCGGGACCTCAAGACCTATCTGAGCAGCGTGGGCTACGACGAGGCCGGTGTCACGGTCGAGCCCCTCCAGACGCTGGTCGGATATCAAGTGAAGGCAATGGTCGACGACTCTGCCTTTTCGGCGCGACTGTTCGTGGCTCTGTGTGGTGGAGAGGTCGCCCTCATCCACCTCGGAGCCCCGCCGGCACGAATTGACCAAGAGTTCGATCAAATCCTGCAGTCGATGCGTCGTTCGCGCTGAATCCTCGTGCTCCCTGGCGGCGGCGTTCCGTGATCTGGGACGAGGTGTCCACATCACAAGACGAGTGTCTAACCTCGGAGCCATGACCGAGACCTCGACGAAGACCTCACTCAACCTTGCCGTCATCGGCGGCGACGGTATCGGTCCGGAGGTGGTCGGCGAGGGACTCAAGGTGCTCGATGCGGTCGCGGGCGCGGCCAGCCTGAACGTCGAGACCACCGAATACGACCTCGGAGCGGCGCGCTGGCACCGCACCGGAGAGACCCTGCCCGCCTCGGTCCTCGAGGAGATCAAGGGCCACGACGGCATCCTCCTCGGAGCCATCGGTGACCCGACGGTGCCCTCCGGCGTGCTCGAGCGCGGCACCCTGCTGCCAATCCGCTTCGCGCTCGACCACTACGTCAATCTGCGCCCGGCCAAGCTCTATCCCGGGGTGGCCAGCCCGCTCGACGTGGCGTCGGTGGCGCCCAACGGCATCGACTTCGTCGTCGTTCGCGAAGGCACCGAGGGTCCCTACACCGGCAACGGTGGGGCACTGCGCGTCGGCACTCCGCACGAGATCGCGACTGAGGTGTCGGTCAACACGGCCTTCGGTGTCGAGCGGGTCGTGCGGGATGCCTTTGCGCGGGCCCAGGCGCGTCCGCGCAAGCACCTCACGCTCGTCCACAAGCACAACGTCCTCGTCCACGCCGGACACCTGTGGCGACGCACCTTCGAAGCGGTGGCGGGAGAGTTCCCCGACGTCGAGACGGCTTACCTGCACGTCGACGCCTCGACCATCTTCATGGCCACCGACCCGGGCCGCTTCGACGTCATCGTCACGGACAACCTGTTCGGCGACATCATCACCGACATCGCGGCGGCCATCGCCGGTGGCATCGGACTGGCCGCGAGCGGGAACATCAACCCGTCGGGCGCCTTCCCGAGCATGTTCGAGCCGGTCCACGGCTCGGCGCCGGACATCGCCGGCCAGGGCAAGGCCGACCCGACAGCCGCGATCCTTTCGGTGTCCATGCTGCTCGCGCACCTCGGCCAGGCCGATGCCGCGGCCAAGGTCGACGCTGCAGTTGCCGCTGATCTTGCTGAGCGGGGCACTGCCGCTCGCTCGACGACCCAGATCGGCGACGCGATCGCCGCCCGCCTCTGACCGAGGAACGGTCAGCCCCGCGGCGGTACCCTGAGGGCTGAGAGCCCACAAGGCCCGCCCGACGCATTCCTCCATTGCCGCAGGAAGGACACCACCGATGTCACTGAGTTTCTCCGCCACCCCCAACCCGAACCCGGTCGCCGACGCGAGGCGCGCCGAGATCCTCGCCGCCCCGGGCTTCGGTCAGTTCATGACCGACCACATGCTCAAGGCGACCTGGTCCGATGGTGAGGGTTGGCACTCAGGCGAGCTCACGGCATACGGCAACATCTCCATCTCCCCGGCGTCGTCGGTGCTCCATTACGCGCCCGAGATCTTCGAGGGGCTCAAGGCCTATCGCCACGAGGACGGCTCGGTCTGGACCTTCCGCCCGGACAAGAACGCCGAGCGCCTGCAGGCCAGCGCACGCCGCATGGTGCTGCCCGAGTTGCCCATCGAGGACTTCCTCGAGAGCCTGCGGGTTCTCGTCGAGGCCGACCAGTCGTGGGTGCCGGCGTACGGAGATGGTGAGAAGAGCCTCTACCTGCGGCCCTTCATGTTCGGCAGCCAGGCCTTCATCGGGCTCAAGCCGGTCAACGAGGCGACTTACATGCTCATCGCCTCCCCGGCGGCCAGCATCTTCAAGGGCGGCCCCAAGCCGATCACCCTCTGGATCTGCGAGGACTACGCGCGCGCCGGCGCGGGCGGCACGGGGGCGGCCAAGTGCGGCGGCAACTATGCCAGCGCCCTGCGCGGCCAGCTCGAAGGTGCGCAGAACGGGTGCGACCAGGCCATCTTCCTCGACTCCTCGACGCACACTTATGTCGACGAGCTCGGCGGCATGAACGTCTTCTTCGTCACGAAGGACGGCAAACTGGTCACCCCGGAATTGACCGGCACGATCCTGCCCGGCATCACGCGCATGTCGATCCTCGAGCTCGCCAAGGAGTTCGACCTCACGCCCGAGGAGCGCAAGGTCGAGATCCAGGAGTGGAAGGACGGCGTCGCGAGCGGCGACATCCTCGAGGTCTTCGCCTGTGGCACTGCGGCGATCGTCACGCCGATCGGTGGGCTGAAGTGGACCGGGGGCGAGGCGCCATCGACGGCTGGTGAGTTCGGCGGCGAGGTCACCCGGGCCATCCGTGAGCGACTGCTCTCGCTGCAGCAGGGTCGCACGGAAGACTCCTACGGCTGGATGCACCGCCTCGTCTGAGCGACGGGGAAAGCCCACACGGTCCCACTTCCTCACCAATGGTTCACAAGCGAACCATTCGGGCGGCATACTGCTCACGTGACCGCAGCGGACCGCGTCGAGGAGCCCTCGGGGGGTCTCCCCGAGGCGGTGCTGCGACCCGCGGTGGGCAATGTCTTCGAGACGACGGTTGAGCAACTCGCCACCGCGATCAGACTCGGCGTCTTCGTCGACGGCGATGTCCTGCCCGCCGAGCGTGAACTCGCCGAGCGGCTGGGCGTCTCGCGCAACACCCTGCGCGAAGCCATAGCCGCGCTCCGCGACTCCGGCCTGGTGACCACGCGACGTGGACGCGGGGGCGGGACCGTCGTCACGTATGCCGCGGCGCAGGCCACCGCTGTCCCTTCGCCGGGCATGGGGTCGGGTCCACGACAGGGCGCCGCGTTGGCCGACGCGCTCGACTTCCGCCGCGTCGTCGAGCCGGGCGCTGCCTGGCTTGCGGCTTACCGCGGCGTCTCGGCAGACCAGAGGGATTGGCTTCTGGAGTGTGCAGACCTCACGCGGTCACGAGCCACCGATGCCGGGGAGCACCGGATCGCGGACAGTCGCTTCCATCTGGCGGTCGCCACCGTGTCGGGCAGTCCGATGCTCGTCGAGGCAGTGACCCGCTCGCAGGCCGCGCTGAGTGAGTTGCTCGCTGCGATCCCCGTCCTCCGGCGCAACATCGACCATTCGAACGATCAGCACGAGGCCGTCGTGAGGGCGATCGTGGGTGGTGACGCCGACGGCGCGCGGCGCGCCATGGAAGAACATTGCGATGCGACCGCGGCGCTCCTGCGGGGACTCATCGGATGAGCGCGAGTCATGACCAGATGCAGTCAGCAGAGCCCACCGGACGCGGGATGAAGGAGAGCAGATGAGCAAGGATCAGGCAACCAAGGCTGGGAAGGCCGCCAAGGCCGCAGCCTCGGAGGCTCCTCGGTTGACGATGGATGATCTGCGCGACCGCATCGACGAGGGTACGATCGACACGGTCATCGTGTGCTTCACCGACATGCAGGGCCGCCTCCAGGGCAAGCGCCTGCACGCAGGTTTCTTCCTCAACCATGTGCTCGACCACGGCACTGAGGGCTGCAACTACCTGCTCACCGTCGATGTCGAGATGAACACCGTCCCCGGCTACGCGATGTCGTCCTGGGAGCGTGGCTATGGCGACATGTTCTTCGACCTCGACCTGAGCACGCTGCGACGGGCGCCGGGGGAGGAGAACGCCGCGATGATCCAGTGCGACCTGTCCTGGCTCGATGGCTCGGGCGAGGTCGCCGCCTCGCCGCGAACCATCCTCAAGAAGCAATTGGCGGCGGCTGACGAGATGGGCCACCAGGCTCTCTGCGGGACCGAGCTCGAGTTCATCCTCTTCGAGGACTCCTATGACGAAGCCTGGGACCGTCGCTATCAGGGACTCACCGGCGCGAACCGCTACAACGTCGACTACTCGATCCTCGGGGGCGGTCGCGTCGAGCACGTCCTGCGAGACATCCGCAACGAGATGTATGCCGCGGGCATGGTCGTCGAGTCGGCGAAGGGGGAGTGCAACTTCGGTCAGCACGAGATCGGCTTCCTCTATGACCAGGCGCTGCGCACGTGCGACAACCACAGTGTCTACAAGACCGGCGCGAAGGCGATCGCCGAGCAGCACGGCCAGTCGCTGACCTTCATGGCCAAGTACGACGAGCGCGAGGGCAACTCCTGCCACATCCACCTCTCCCTGCGCGGTACCGACGGCTCGATCGTCTTCGCCGACGACGATCGTGACGGTGGGCGCAGTGAGCTCTTCGACTCCTTCATGGCGGGTGTGCTCGCCACGATGCGTGAGTTCACCTACTTCTATGCCCCGAACATCAACTCCTACAAGCGTTTTCAGGCCGGCTCCTTCGCGCCGACCGCCGTGGCATGGGGCAAGGACAACCGGACCTGCGCGCTGCGCGTGGTCGGTCATGGCGCGGGGCTGCGGGTTGAGCAGCGACTCCCGGGGGGCGACGTCAACCCCTACCTCGCGGTGGCGGCCATGCTCGCCGGCGGGCTGCACGGCATACGGGAAGGTCTGTCCCTCCCCGAGGAATGCGTCGGCAATGCCTACGAGGCCGACTACGAGCACGTGCCGACGACTCTCCAGGAGGCGCGTGACCTGCTGGCCAGATCCGCGCTTGCTCGTGAGGCCTTCGGCGACGGTGTCGTCGACCACTACGTCCACGCCGCCGACACCGAGATCGCTGCGTTCAATGCGGCCGTGACCGACTGGGAGCGCGTCCGCGGCTTCGAACGCCTCTGACGACCCGCCACTCCGAGACCCAGAACCCCTGCACGAGAAGGATGTCCGCACCAATGGCCACGCATGACGTGATCAACCCGGCGACCGAAGAGGTTGTCACCACTCTCGATCTCTTAGGAGTCGAGGAGACCGACGCGGCCATTACGCGGGCTGTCGAGGTCGGTGCGAGTTGGCGCGAGGTGACACCCGCAGACCGGGGCATGCTCCTGCGTCGCTTCGCTGATGTTGTCGAGGCGCACACCGAGGAGTTGGCCCAACTCGAGGTCAAGAACGCCGGGCACACGATCGGCAACGCCCGGTGGGAGGCCGGAAATGTCGTCGGCGTCCTGCGCTATTACTCGGCAGCGCCGGAGCGGCTCTTCGGCCGACAGATCCCGGTCGCCGGCGGCCTCGATGTGACCTTCAAGGAGCCGCTCGGGGTCGTCTCGATCATCGTGCCGTGGAACTTCCCGATGCCCATTGCCGGCTGGGGCTTCGGTCCTGCCCTGGCCGCGGGCAACACGGTCGTCCTCAAGCCGGCCGAGCTCACGCCGTTGACCGCCATCCGCCTCGGCGAGCTGGCCCTCGAGGCGGGCATCCCCGAGGGAGTCTTCACCGTCCTCCCGGGAAAGGGCTCCATCGTCGGCGAGCGCTTCGTCACCCACCCCGACGTCCGCAAGGTCTGCTTCACCGGATCGACCGCGGTCGGCCAGGGGATCATGCGCAAGGCCGCCGACCAGCTCAAGCGGGTCACTCTGGAGCTCGGCGGCAAGAGCGCCAACATCATCTTCGAGGACGCCGATGTCTCGAAGGCGGCCGCTGCTGCACCGATGTCCTTCCTCGACAATGCCGGTCAGGACTGCTGCGCCCGCAGCCGAATCCTCGTGCAGCGCAGCGTCTTCGACTCCTTCATGGAACAGTTCGAGTCCGCCATCAAGGCAGTCCGCGTCGGTGACCCCGGCGACGAGTCCACCGAGGTTGGCCCGATGGTCAGTGCCGGCCAACGCGAGACGGTCCGCTCCTTCGTCGAAGGGGCGGAAGAAGCCGGGTATGCCGTGCCGGACATCGCCTTCCGGGGCTCGGCTCCCGAGGGGGCTGGCTGGTGGTACGCCCCGACCGTGTTGCTCGCCAAGGACACCCAGGACCGCGCGTGGCGCGAGGAGATCTTCGGCCCCGTGGTCTCGGTCATGCCCTTCGACGACGAAGGCGACGCGATCCGCCTCGCCAACGACACGGCATACGGGCTGTCGGGGTCGATCTGGACCCGCGATGTCGGCCGCGCCATCCGCGTCGCCCGCGGTGTGGAGGCCGGCAACCTGTCGGTGAATTCCCATTCGTCCGTGCGGTATTCGACACCCTTTGGCGGCTTCAAGGCGAGCGGGATCGGGCGCGAGCTCGGGCCGGATGCCCTCGATGCCTTCACCGAGACCAAGAACGTCTTCTTCGACACCACATCCTGAATCCCCTTCTCGAACAAAGGAATCCTGATCATGGTTGAACGTCCCGGCCGCATCGAGGGCAAGGTTGCCGTCGTCACCGGAGGGTGCTCAGGCATCGGCCTGGCCACCGCGCGCCGCTTCGCCGAAGAGGGGGCGACCGTCGTCATCGCCGACCTCAACGACGAGCTCGGTGCGCAGATCGCCGACGAGCTCGGTGGGCTCTATGTCCACACCAACGTCGCCGACAAGGCGGATGTCGACAACCTCTTCAAGGTGGCCTTCGACACCTACGGGCACATCGACATCGCTTTCAACAACGCCGGCATCAGCCCGCCCGAGGACGACTCGATCCTCGACACCGACCTCGAGGCCTGGGACAAGGTCCAGCTCGTCAACCTCACCTCGGTCTACCTGTGCTGCAAGGCCGTCCTGCCCTACATGCTCGAGCAGAAGAAGGGCTCGATCATCAACACCGCGTCCTTCGTCGCGGTCATGGGTGCGGCGACTTCGCAGATCTCCTACTCCGCGTCCAAGGGTGGCGTGCTGTCGATGACTCGCGAACTCGGCGTGCAGTTCGCGCGCGAGGGTGTGCGGGTCAACGCGCTCTGTCCCGGACCGGTCAACACCCCACTGCTCAAGGAACTCTTCGCCAAGGACGCAGAGCGGGCCGCTCGTCGCCTCATCCACGTGCCGATGGGCCGTTTCGGTGAGCCCGAGGAGATGGCGAACGCGGTGCTCTTCCTCGCCTCTGACGAGTCGAGCTTCATGACGGCCAACACCTTCCTCGTCGACGGCGGCATCTCCGGCGCCTACGTCACCCCGCTCTGACATGTCTCGCCCGGTCATCGGGATCAGCTGCTATGTCGAGCGGGTCGATCGCGCCCCGTGGGTCGGGCAGTGGTCGGCGGTGCTGCCGCACGGCTATGTCGAGCACATCGAGGGCGCGGGCGGCTTGGCCGTCATCCTGCCGCCGCGGCTCGATGCCGACGATGCAATGGCGCGGGAGGTGCTCAAGCGTCTCGACGGAGTGATCATCGCCGGTGGCGCCGACGTCGAAGCCAGCCGGTATGCCGTCCGCTCCCATCCCACGTCGCAGTCACCTCGTCCAGATCGAGACTCCTGGGAGCTGGCCCTGACCCTGGTGGCGATCGAGCGTGACCTGCCGCTGCTCGGCATCTGTCGGGGCATGCAGATCATGGCGGTGGCCGCCGGTGGGCGATTGGAGCAGCACATCCCGGAGCGCACGGGCACCGATGAGCACTCGCCGATGCTCGGGGCCTATGCCCGTCACCCTGTGACCTGTGTCGAGGGCACAGGGCTCGGCGCGATCTTGGGCACGGAGGAACTGTCCGTCCCCACCTACCATCACCAAGCGGTGCAGCCGGAATCGTTGGCGGACACGGCATACCGGCTCTCCGCATGGCACGCGGACGGGACCTTGGAAGGGATGGAGGACCCGGCTGGACGCTTCCGGCTGGCCGTCCAGTGGCACCCGGAAGCGGGGGAGGACCCGCGTCTCTTCGACGCCCTCATCGCCGCCTGCCAGTGAGTGGCGCTGGCCGATGACCGTGTCTTCCTGGTGAGGATGGTCTCTGTCGGCCTGGCAGCGCGGAGGTCGCCCAGTTCGCGGAGGCGTCAGCCGAACCACTTCTTCTTCTTCGGAGGCGGGGCGGGCAGGTGGGCCCGCGCCTGTTGCGACAGGCGCGTCAGCTCTGGGTCCTGGGACGCGCCGTAGAGGCCGACGATCCGCGACCACTCGGTCTGCGCGAGATCCGGACGACCGAGCTCGTCACGCAGGGTGATCGCCTTGTTGGTCAGAGACTTGGCGATGCGTCGGTGGACACCCACCGGCGCCTCGGGCCAGGAGAAGCTGCTCGCGTATTCGTAGGCCGCGGCGGCAGCCTGTGGGTCGGTGCCGTTGTCGATCAGGACGGCACGGTTGTAGGCCGCGAGGGAGGCTTGGTCCAGCAGGCTCGGTTCACGAGACCCGGCCCATCTGGCGAGCGTGTCGTTGTTGGCGCGCAGCGCCGTGGCGGTGTCGCCGAGGTGCCCGGCGGCGGTCGCGATGCGGAGCAGTGCCCCCAAGGCGACCACCTCGACGCGATGGTCTTCATCGTGGGGAGCGGCCAGCAGCAGTCGACCGGCGACGTCGATGACCTCGTGATGAAGCCGCTGGGCGGCGAGGTCGGCGGCGAGTTGCCCGAGTGCCACGATCGCGGCCGTCCGCGTCGTGGGGTTCGCCGAGGTCATCCCGGTGGCAAAAGCCTGTTCGTAGAGGTCGCGCGCGGTCTGGAAATCCCCGGCGGCAGAGGCGGCATCGCCCTGATCGACCAGACCCCGGACCCGGGGGTAGAGCTCGTCGACGTGGGAATGGTCGCCCGCGATCAGGGCGAGGACCTCGAGGTTCTTCCTCGCCTGCTCAGCCAAGTCCTCGAGTTGCCAGCTGCGCGAAGGACTTTCCCAGAGCTCGAGGATCCGCTCGTAGTCCGCTCTGGCGTCGGCGTGCCCGCCGGTCTCGGCAGCCCGGGTGGCTCGCGTGGTCAGGGCGCGGGCAAGCACTTTGCGTACCTCGGGACTCTCGTCCGACCCGAAGGCCGCGAACAGATCATCAAGGTCTGATAGGTCCTCGCCCGCGCGGAACTCCGCCGCCATGCCCTCGGCGGCCCAAGCTCGGACGTTCGGGGTCTCGTCCTTCCAGACGGCATCGAGGTGGGCACGGAGAACCTGGGCGGCATCCTGGGTCGCTCCCGATTCGCGCGTGAGGCGCGCCCACCAGTACCACGCCTGCGAGCACTGGATCCGTGCGGCCACACCAGCCGTGGCGGACCAGCCGCGCGCCACCCGCTCGAAGATGGCTCGGGCTTCGACTGCCTCTCCGAGGTCGATGTGTGCTTGGCCGATCTGAAGAAGGGACTGCAGGGCGACATCCGTCGAGTCCTCGTCCGGCCATCGCGCGGCATCGCCGGCCAGGGCGTCGAAGCCAGCGATCGCCTCGCGACGTTGACCGGCGTCTGCTTGCCGCCTGAGTGCGTCGAATCGTGCCGCGAAGATGACCGGTCGGGCCGGGTCCGACCACGGCCAGTCCGACACCATGGCCAGCACATCATCGACCCCTGGGGTGCGACCGCGGCTGTCTGCACCCTGCCAGCGCGGGTCGACCGCAAGTTGAGCGAGGGCTCGTTGTTGAGCGGGCGTGCCTTGGGCCACTCGCGGGCGCAACCACCCCAAGAAGGCCGCGCGCCCTTCGCCCACTGATTCGCCCACCGATTCATCCGGCGCAGAATCGTCCTTCTCGGCGAGCGCGAGGCGCAGTTGCCAGTAGTCAACGGCGAGAGCCGCAACCCCCGGTTGGTCGATGACCGTCCGGAGATCAACGAGATGCCGCTGTGCCCCGATCACGTCGCCGGATTCATGGGCGGTCCGCGCCAGCATGAGGTCGGCCCAGGCACGTTGCCCGGGTGAGGCATGTGGGTCAGCCCGCAGCGCCTCGGCACCGGCAACCAGCTCGTCGTGCTCCTCCTGAGCGTAAAAGTGCTCCAGCATGGCGGCACGCACGGCCGGTTTGTCCGTGGGCGATGCCGCCTCGAGAAGGTCAGCGAGCCGTGCCAGGGCCCGCGACGTCAGGTGGTCATCGTCGTAGTCCTCAAGGGTGTCGACGATCTCCCCGATCAATG
>Ga0116186_1001982_pt1 | contig 19208 bp, 14 predicted proteins | sample AD_JPNNA4_MetaG_FD_89806 | JGI IMG/M metagenome (GOLD analysis project Ga0116186, IMG submission 89806) | Active sludge microbial communities of municipal wastewater-treating anaerobic digesters from Japan - AD_JPNNA4_MetaG | ecosystem: Engineered > Bioreactor > Anaerobic > Digestate | place...
GCTAACTCGTTTATATGCGCTACTCTATTGCGTCTTATTTCCAATTTTGGATGTATTGGCGCTATAAAGTAGCGGTATATTTTTATGGTCAAATATAAAACAAATTTTACAAATCATCAAAAAAACTTATAATATTTTTATTCATCTTTCTTCAGAAATTTTTTAATTCCTGCAATTCCTGCTTCAATTTCGCTCAGTTCTCTGGCTGCATTAAAGCGAACGTATTCTTTACCTTTTGCCGAAAAATGAATTCCCGGAATAATGGCCACTTTTTCCTGTTCGTACAAGTCGATGGCAAACCTGAACCCATCATCATGTGGCTTTGGTAATTTAGCCCAAATAAAATATCCTCCGTCAATAGGCGGAATTTCAAAATCAAAGTCTGTGAGTGCTTTATGTAGTGTGTCGAACGAAGTTTTTAACTTTTCCCTCAGTTTGGTTACATAATTATTTACAATACCTTCTTCAGAAATATATTCCGATAAAGCAGTCTGTATAGGGCTTGCTACGCATAATCCGGTATAGTCGTGCATAGAACGTATTTTTTTCATGTGTTCGGCATGGCATATAAAATAACCCACCCGCCAGCCGGTAATGGAGAAGAGTTTCGAAAAACTGTTTACGTAAAAAAGGCGATAATTATTAATATCAATAGGAATATACGGCGGTTGCTTAAAATAGAGTTCACGATAAACAGCATCTATAATAATGTAGAAATTATGTTTTTCGGATAGGCGAATGATGGTGTCAACTTCTGTTTTTGTAAAAACTTTTCCTAATGGGTTCCCCGGACTATTAATAAAAACTAAGTTGATTTTGTTTTCGATAATGCTTTTTTCGAGTTCAGAAAAATCAATGCTTCCATTGATTAAATAAAATGGTGTGAATGCATCATTGAAAAAATGGGGTAGGTTATTGTATGATTCATAAACCGGGTCAAATCCCAGAACGTTTAATTTTCCTGTGAGCTGCTTTAAATAAAGGTATATCAGGGTAACAGCCTCTGTCGCTCCCTGTACAATCAGTAAATGATCGCGGGTAAGTGGAGTTTTTTCTTTGTAATGGTCGCAAAGTTTATCCAAAAGTGTAAAATTGCCGATTCCCGGAGCATACTGATGGATATTCGGATTGGTAGCAATTTTGCTAAGCTTTTTTAATAGCTTTTCAGGAGGTGTAAAACCCGGAATGCCTTGAGCCAGATTGATGCCACCAAATTGCTTGACTTTATTACTAAAAAAACTAATTAACGAGCCATCCGGCATTTTATATTTATCATCCATAAATTAGGATAAAAGTTGTTTGATTTTTTCTGAAATATCTTTATTGTTTGCACGACCTGCCAATTTTTTTGCTGCTAACCCCATCACTTTGCCAAAATCGGCAGCACTTTTAGCTCCTGTTTCCAGTATTATGTTTTTTAGTTCTTGTTCTAATTCTTCTACCGATAAGGACTTTGGTAAATATTGTTCGATTACTTTTGCTTCAAACAACTCTTTTTCAGCCTGTTCTGTACGTTGGTTGGCTTTATACATCTCGGCTGTATCGATTCTTTGTTTAAATTGTTTTTGAATAATCTGAATTTCTTTTTCGTCTGTTAATTCATGCTCGGTACTTTCTGTTTTTGCAAGTAAAAAAGCCGATTTTATTGCTCTTAATGCATCTAACTTTTCTCTTTCTTTAGCAAGCATTGCTTTTTTAATGTCTTCGTTAATTTGTTCTGATAATTTGCCCATAAATTGAATTTTTAAATTTGATGTAAAATTAGAAAAAATCGATATGCGTTGTCATTTTTTTTCTTTTTATACCTATATTTAATTTAAGTCAGCTCAAACTTGTTATAATTTACAGAATTTAGAATCATTTCAAATAATTTCCGCTGTAAAATAAAATCTGAACTGATAAATGTCATGTTTGGGCCTATATGACGTATCTACTTTTATGTAAATCAAAAAAATAAAAAACAAAAACAAGTGTTAAACCAATAACAATGTTAATTTACTAACAAAAAAATAGGAGGTAAAAACAATGACAGAAGTTCAAGGTATTCTTGAAAAAGTAACAGCTAAGTACGGAAAAGAACGTACAGCTTTAATGCCGGCTTTACAGGCAATCGTTAGCGAAAAACGTTATCTTTCTGATGAAGATATAGTAGAAGTAGCTAAAACATTTGATTTATCATCAGCTGAAGTTTATGGTACAGCAACTTTTTACACATTTTTAGATACTGTTCCTCGTGGTCAGTATGTAATTCGTGTATGCAAAACCATTGCTTGCCATATGTCTGGTAAAGATGAAATAATTGAAGCATTAGAAAACATGTTGAAAATTAAAGTTGGCGAAACAACGGTTGATAAGAAATTCAGTCTTTTAACGGCTAATTGCTTAGGTTGGTGTCACAAAGGACCGGTTATGCTTGTTAACGATGAAGTTTATCCGGAACTAACCGTACAAAAGGCTATTGAAATTATTCAGTCTTATCAGCAAAAATAAATGGTATAACTAAAAAATAATCAACAATGGAAAATAAACTTTTAAAGAAAGTAGATTTAATTTTCTGCAAATCATGTCAAGACGACATTGAAGTTGTAAAAAAAGCGATAACCCGCAATCCGGATGAAATTATCAACGATTTAATTGATTCAGGATTAAAAGGTCGTGGTGGTGCAGGTTTTCCAACCGGTTTAAAATGGAAATTTACAAAAAATCAAGATTCAGCTGTAAAATATGTTATTTGCAATGCTGATGAAGGCGAACCCGGTACATTTAAAGATAGAGAAATTCTCGATACAGTAGCTACCAAAATATTTGCAGGTATGGCTATTTGCGGTTACTGCATCGGTGCTAAAGAAGGTTACATGTATCTTCGTGGTGAATACAACTTCTTGTTGAAAAAGTTAAATGCATCATTAGATGAGTTCAATGCTAAAATTAAAGCTGCCGGTCTTGATTTTCACATTCAATTACGCAGTGGTAGCGGTGCTTATATTTGTGGTGAAGAAAGCGCTTTATTCGAAAGCCTAGAAGGTAAACGCGGTGAACCCCGCAATAAACCTCCTTATCCAACTGTTGCGGGCTTTATGGGCAAACCAACCGTTATTAATAATGTAGAAACATTTGTTTATACTGCAATGATTAATCATTTCGGTGTTGCAAAATTTAAAGAATTAGGTACAACCGATTCACGTGGTTCAAAAGTATTCTCAATTTCCGGTGACACTCCTAAAGCAGGTATCTACGAACTTGAGTTAGGTATGTCGGTGGACGAATTTGTTAAAGAATTTGGCGATGGTGATACCAAAGCTGTACAAGTAGGTGGTGCTTCGGGACATTGTGTTCCTCGCAAAAAATTCAACGATACCATTATCGGTTTTGAAGGAATTCCTACCGGCGGTTCAATGATGTTATTCAACAGCAGCCGTTCTATGTACAATGTATTAAAAGATTATCTGGAATTCTTTACAGAAGAATCATGTGGTCAATGTACACCTTGCAGAGTTGGTTGTCAACAACTTTTAAAAGGCATCGAAGCTGTAAAACGCGGCGAACGCCCTGCTTCATACCTTGAAGAATTGAAAAAATTAGCACTCAGCATGAAAGTTGCAGCAAAATGCGGTTTGGGTCAATCGGTGGCTAATCCTTTCATTTCTATCATCGACAATTTTAAAGAAGAAATTATTTACTAATTAAAAATAATAGGAGAGAAAGTCATGAGTAACTACATGGTTAACCTTAAAATAAACAACATTCCGGTATCTGTTCCAGAAGGAACAACCATCTTGGAAGCCGCCAAGAAATTAAATTTTAGAATTCCTACTTTATGCTACCACGAAGACTTAAGCGTTGCAGGTAACTGTCGCGTTTGCGTTGTTGAACAACAGGGCGCTCGTTTATTGCAAGCAGCTTGTGCCGCTCCGGTTGCTGAAGGTATGGAAATTTTAACCAATAGCAACAAAGTACGTCAGGCACGTAAGCATGTTATTGAATTATTGCTTTCTGAACACCGTGCTGATTGTACAGAATGCTACAAAAATGGTAATTGCGAATTACAAGATTTAGCACATGAATATGGCGTTAATCAACACATGTTCATTGATTTGAATCGTAAGAAAAACTACACCATCGATCGTAGTTCACCTTCCATCATTAAAGACGACAGCCGTTGCATTCGTTGCCAACGTTGTGTTCGTACCTGCGAAGAATTGCAAGGTGTTTCTGCTTTAGCCGTTGCATATAAAGGCGATCATCAAAAAATTTCTACTTTCTTCGAACATCCTATGTTTGAAGTTGTTTGTACCAATTGCGGTCAATGTATCAACCGCTGTCCGACCGGTGCTTTAATCGAAAAAACATATATCGATGAAGTTTGGGATGCTATTAACGATCCTACAAAACATGTTGTAGTTCAAACAGCTCCTGCCGTTCGTATCGGTTTAGGTGAAATATTGGGTTATGAACCCGGCGAACGTGTTACCGGTAAAATGGTTACTGCTTTAAAATTGTTAGGTTTCGATTCTGTTCTCGATACCGACTTTACAGCTGACTTAACTATTATGGAAGAAGGTACCGAATTGTTAACCCGTTTGAAAAAAGCATTGGTTGACAAAGAACAAGTTGCATTACCCATGATGACATCTTGCTCACCCGGTTGGATAAAATTCCAGGAACATTTATTCCCCAATTTATTGGATAACCTTTCAACTTGCAAATCGCCACAACAAATGTTTGGTGCATTAGCAAAAACCTATTATGCTCAAAAGAAAGGATTAAATGGTAAGGATGTGGTTTCTGTTTCTATAATGCCTTGTACAGCTAAGAAATTTGAAGCAGGTCGTCCCGAAATGCGTTCAAGTGGTTTCCAAGATGTTGATTATGTATTAACCACTCGCGAATTAGGTATGATGATTAAACAAGCCGGTATCGATTTCATGCGTTTACCCGATAGTCATTACGACAGCATTATGGGTGAATCAACCGGTGCTGCTGTTATTTTCGGTGCTACCGGTGGTGTAATGGAAGCTGCATTGCGTACAGCTTACGAAATTGTAACCGGTCGCGAAGTACCTTTCCAAAACTTAAACATTACTCCGGTTCGTGGTTTTGATGGTATAAAAGAAGCTTCAGTAAAAATAGAAGGTTGCGTTCCGGAATGGAGCTTCCTCGAAGGTGCTGTTTTAAAAGTTGCTATTGCTCACGGTTTGGCAAATGCTAAAAAACTGATGAAAGCAGTTAGCGATGGAACCGTTTCGTATCATTTTATTGAAGTTATGGCTTGTCCGGGTGGATGCCTTGGTGGTGGCGGACAACCTATTCCTACCAATAAGGAAATACGCAGCAAACGCGCCGAAGCAATTTATGCAGAAGACGAAGGATTGCCATTGCGTAAATCGCACGAAAATCCTGAAGTACATTTAATTTATCAGGATTTCTTAGGTAAACCTCTTGGACATAAATCACATGATTTATTACACACTCATTACAAACCAAGAAAACGTTACTAAAATTTTCACAGATAATAAAATAGGGCTGCATTTTGCAGCCCTATTTTTATATTTCAACTTTCCAAGCTCCTTGTTTAGTGCAGTGGTATATATTTATTTTTAGTTTTTGGGCATCGGACAACCATCGCTTGGCTTTTTTATCAGAAACAGAACTGTCAATAATAATGTTTTTTGCGCGAATAAAACGTACTAATTTTTGTAAATCAACTTTTGCTTTTCGTTGCAAAACAATAGTATTTACTTCAATGGTTGTATTCAATTTATTTTTAAAAAAGAAATCGTCGTTAATTACTAATAATTTATGTCCATAAAAATTAAAGAAATGGCGTTTGAAAAAAAGGTTCGGATTATCAATTAAGCTAAGATTAGAAAAAAGAAATCGGGAATTTATCTGGTCAAATGGAATGAACTTTTCAGCATTAAGTCCCATGCTCAGCCAGTGGTTTTTTAATGAGTAATTGAGTGTTTTGTTTTTATCTTCTGGAATTTGTGCAAAAAGAATGTTATCACGTCCGTCTATAAAATTTAGCGTAGAACATTTTTTAATATTGTACACATAAATGGACTTTTGGTTTAATGTTATTATTTTTTGAAAAAAGGTGCTGACTGAGAAGAAGATAATAATTATTAAACTAAGCTTTAAATGAGCAATTTTCTTTGAAAGTATAAATGCTGTAATACTAATAAGAACAAGGTAAAGCAAAACAAGCTGAATTTCGTTTATGTAGATATTTTGTATTAACGAAAAGGGCAACTGTTCGATAAAAGTTGTAAATTGATTCATGAAAATTACCAGGTATTTCAATCCTATGGTAAAAACATGTGAAACAGCTGGAAACATCGAAAATGCAAGACTTAAAAGTGTGAGATAGATTACGAATGAAGTTATGGGTACTAATACGATACCCGAAAGAAGGAAATAAGTAGGGAACTGATGGAAATAAAAAATAGAAATAGGAGTTGTAACCAATTGTGCAGCAATCGTAACACTTATTAAGTCCCATACAAAAGACAAGGCTTTGTTTTTCAGATACACCCAGTTTCTTATTTTGGGTTGAAAAAAAACAATTCCGATGACAGCAATATATGAAAGTTCAAAGCCGATGTCGAAAAGTAGAAAAGGATTAGTACATAAAAGCATAAATGCTGATGCAGCTAAAATATTATAAATATTGGTTTTTCGGTTTATTTGCCGGCCAATGGCTAAAAAGCTGAACATAGTGGCTGCTCTCAAAACAGAAGGAGATAATCCTGTAATAAACGCATATGCCCATAAGCTCAATAAAATCAAAATGAGTTTGAGCCACATTTGCCATCTCTTTTTCCTCAGAAAAAATAAAAGATATTGCAATACCAAATATACTACTCCCACGTGCAATCCGCTGACCGCCAAAATATGTGTAGCTCCAGCAGTTGCATACGATTGTTTTATTTCAGCGTCAATTTCATTTTTGTAGCCAAGGGTAATGGCAGACGCTATTGCATATACATCTTTTGGGAGTTGAAGCGATTTTAGCCGATATAATACGTCGTTTCGCAGTCTTTCTGCAATTCTTATTAATGAAAATGTCTTATCAGAAGAAACTTTTAGCCATTCATCAGATTTTAGGAAAGCTGTTTTGGAAATAAAATGAAAAGCCAGGTATTGTCGGTAATCAAATTCCTCCGGATTACCACTGTTGGAAATAGAGTCTAATTTAGGACTGAAGATAATTTCATCACCTACATCAAGTTTTAGAGATTTCTGGTCAACGGGAAGATAAACTAAAGCATTGCCTTCTGAGGGTGTCCAGCTTTTATTTTCTTTAATAGCTTCAACTTCCAGGGTTATTTTGTAGTTTTTGCCTTTTTGCTCAGGTGTAGAAGATATTTTACCTAAAGCAAGCCCGTTTTTTATGTTTGTGTGTTGATGAATATATGTAGGAAACCGATAGCCGGCTAAAGTATAACCTCCAATAAAAAGGAATAAGTTTAAAACGATTCCCCAGACAAATCCTGTTTTAAGTTTAAAAATGTTGGGTGTTAAATAATGAATAGCTATTAACAATAAAAAAGAGCTGATTAAAGCAATGGATAACAGGTTAAAATAGTGTGAATGAGGAAATGTTCTAAAAATGATTATTCCCAGTGCAAATGGAATAAAAAAACGAATAAATGGAATATCAGAATAGGGATAATTATTCTTATGCATGTTAAGGTGCTAATTTTCTATAGCCGCTTCGTTCGATATTGGATTGGTGTTGAGCTCTGTCGTACATGTAAAAAACAAATTCGCAGCTATCAATGTCTGTAGGAAGATTAAAATCCATATTGACTTTTAGTGTACATTGCAATACTTTATTAATTCCTTGCGGTTGAATGTATTGTGTTCTAAAATAAAATGGTGCTTGAAGAGGAATAAGTACTTGTTGATTTTGTACTCTTTTGTATAAATCAATGTAAATATTGTAATAGTATTTTGAACCGACATTATAGGGTGCTATGGTGTCGGCTGCCTGAAAACCAATATCTCCGTCTCCGTCTATCAGTGTGTAAATTAATGTTGCTCTGCGAATGGGGTTGCCCAGGTCATCCAATGTGTCCTTGATGGGGATATCTACAAACTTAATCTGTGGAATTTCAGAAACTTTTTCGGGTTTACGGCACGAAAAGAATTGAATGAGAACGAAGATGCCGGTGAAAAATATTGTTAAATATCTGAATATCATTTTATTTTGCTCTAAAATAGATTTCCATTGGACAACCTTCAAAGTTAAACTTTTCTCGTATATTATTTTCAATAAATCTCTTATAAGGTTCGCGAATATATTGCGGTAAGTTACAAAACAGCGAAAAAGATGGATAGGGAGTGGGGAGTTGAGTTACATATTTAATTTTGATGTATTTTCCTTTGTATGCAGGCGGTGGTGTTTTTTCAACCAAATCTAAAATGAATTCATTGAGTTGATGGGTGCTTATTTTACGTTTTCTGTTTTCGAAAACTTCCAGTGCTTTTTCTAAAATTTTATGAATTCGTTGTTTTTCGTGAACCGATGTAAATAAAATCGGAACATTAGTAAAGGGAGCTATACGTTTTAAAATTTGTTCGGTGTAAATTTTATGGGTTTTATTCTCTTTTTCAATCAAATCCCATTTATTTACAACTAATACGATTCCTTTATGATTTCTTTCTACAAGGCTGAATATATTGATGTCCTGAGCTTGTATTCCTTCCTGAGCATCTATAAGCATTACGCAAACATCCGAATACTCTATGGTTCGTATGGTTCGCATAACCGAATAAAATTCAAGGTTGTCGGTAACTTTTTGTTTTTTTCTAAGTCCGGCGGTATCGATAAGGTAAAAATTGAGGTTAAATTTGTTGTATTTGGTGTAAATAGCATCGCGTGTAGTTCCGGCTATCGGAGTTACAATATGGCGGTCTTCGCCAATCAAAACGTTTAGCAAGGACGATTTTCCAACATTTGGACGCCCTATGATAGCAATTTTTGGCAGGTCTTCAACGACTTCGTTCTCTTTTTCGGGCAACAATTCTACTATTTTATCTAACAGGTCGCCCGTACCACTTCCTGTTATTGCAGAAATGGTATAAATATCTCCTAATCCCAATTTATAGTAAACATGTGTGTCGTAAATTTGGTCGTAATTATCGACTTTATTTGCAACTAACAAAACTTTCTTTTTCGATTTTCTTAATATTTCTGCTACAGCCATATCTAAATCCGTTACATCGTTTGTAGCATCTACTAAGAATAAAATCAAATCCGACTCATCAATAGCAATATGAACTTGTTTGCGAATTTCTTGCTCAAATACATCATCTGAATTAACAATATACCCGCCTGTATCTACCAAAGTGAAAGTTTTTCCGGACCATTCACATGTTCCGTAATGTCGGTCTCTTGTTACACCCGGAGTTTCATGAACAATAGCTTGACGTGTTTCAGTCATTCTATTAAAAAAAGTTGATTTTCCAACGTTGGGTCTTCCTATAATTGCTACTATTCCTGCCATATACTTTTTCTTCCTTTATTTATTGATATATCCCATACGTTTGAGCGTTTTGGGGTCGTTTCGCCAATTTTTTAATACTTTTATACTTAAATCAAGATAAACGCGAGTGTCTAAAAAATCTTCAATGGCCACTCTGGCTTCTATGCCAAGCTGTTTAATTGCTTTGCCCTGTTGACCGATTAAGATGGCTTTTTGGCTTTCTCGTGCAACATATATGGTAGCATAGATTTTAGTATGCGTATCTTCTTCAATAAACGATTCTATAATTACTTCGCACGAGTATGGGATTTCTTGATGGTATTGAAGAAATATTTTTTCGCGAATTAGTTCACTAACAAAAAAACGCATATTTCTATCCGAAAGCGATTCTCCATCAAAATAAGGTTCGTGCTCGGGGAGTAATTCTATTAATGTGTCTAAAACTTTTTGGGTGTTAAAATGATGTAATGCCGAAAGTGCAATGATTCGGGCATTTGGGAAATGGCTTTGCCACTGTGCCATCAAATCTTCGACTTCGCTTTGCGATGATGCCATATCAATTTTATTAATTCCTATCACTAATGGGGCGTTGGCTTCATCCAATAGTTTGGGGATTGTATGTTCGTTTGGTTTTTCTTCGATCGTAGTTAAATAAAGCAAAATATCGGCATCTTCAATGGCTTCGTTAATCGCTTCCATCATGCACTCTTGGAGCTTATATTTTGGGTCTAAAAGTCCGGGTGTATCCGAAAAAATAATTTGAACTTCGTCGGTGGTATAAAATGCTTTAATCCGATGCCTTGTGGTTTGAGCTTTCGGACTGATAATGCATAATTTTTCGCCCATTAAGTCGTTGAGCAACGACGATTTGCCCGCATTGGGTTTCCCTATAATATTAACAAAACCTGCTTTATACATGAAAATGTGTTAAATAAGAATGCAAAGGTAGCGAAAATTGTTGAATATGCTTGCCTATAAACTGGCAACCTGTTTATCGTAATTAACTTGAAATTCTAGTTGACCTTTTTCGCCATACCAACTCCAAACTCCTTTGCGAAATCCCATATAATATGCTCCAAGTGTACGAATGGAGCCGTCTTCGTACCAATTTTTGTAGATTCCGTGTTTTATGCCATTAAAGTATTCCTGAACAAACTTTATCTGACCACCATCGTAGTACAAAACTTCTTTATGATTGGGTCTAAGGTTTTCGGTAACATTAAGTGAGTCTTGAGATGAGTTTGTGGGCGTTGTGTTTTCATTATTGCAACTAAATAAGAAGGCTAAAACGGTAAATAAATAAATGTACTTCATACGAATCCGTTTTTTGGTTTTTCAAAAATAAGATATTAAAAATTAAAATGCAAATTTTTCTTAAAAAAAACTAAAAGGTTTTAGCCTTTTTTTACTAAAATATTTTTTTGAAGGATTATTTTGTAAGCTAATAGGTTAAATATCAATAAAATATGACAATGTGGGATTTAATACGAAATGGTACAACGTTCGTTGATGTAGAAAATAGTTGGATTTTTTATTTTGCTTTAAAAAGGCCGTTAAGTTCGGCATTAATCTGATCAATCACTTTACTTAAGTCTTGAGGATTATTAGTAAAGTCGTTATTGTCAACATCAACAATGAGCACTTTGCTAAGATTGTAGCTCGATATCCAGGCTTCGTATCGCTCGTTAAGGCTTTTCAGATAATCTAAGCGAATGCTGGCTTCGTATTCTCTTCCTCGTTTTTGAATTTGTTCGACGAGTTTTGGAACGGAGGCTTGCAAATATATTAACAAATCGGGCGGTTGTACAAGCGACGACATTAAATTGAAAAGTGTGAAATACGATTCAAAGTCGCGTGACGACATAAGCCCCATGCTATGAAGGTTGGGTGCGAAAATATGTGCATCTTCGTATATGGTTCTGTCTTGTATAACCGTTTTGGGCGATTTTCGAATTTCGAGTATTTGACTGAAACGGCTATTTAAAAAATAAACTTGAAGGTTAAACGACCAACGGTGCATGTCTTCGTAGAAGTCGTTTAGATAGGGATTATCGTCCACATCTTCAAAATGTGCTTCCCATTTATAATGTTTTGACAGTAAGGTAGTTAATGTTGTTTTTCCGGAGCCAATATTTCCGGCTACGGCTATATGCATTCCCATAGTTCAAAATTTTGAAATAAAAGTACTGGTTTTTTATTGGCTAACCAAAAAAATTATTGCTTAATTATTGACAATTTTTTAATCTTTTCATTTTCAAATTCTACGATGTAGTAACCTTTATTTAATGTTGAAAAATCAATCACTTGTTTTGTATTGGTTTCGATATACCCACTCTTTATCGATTGTCCGCTTATGTTTTTTATTTCATACGCTATTCTTTGTTTTGAAGCATCCGGTACCATAACGTTTAGTTTGTCTTTGATAGGATTGGGATAGTATTCTATGAGCATGCCGTCATTGCATGAGATGGAATTAGCTTGTTTTACATGAATATAATCTTGCTTAACAATAGAGTCTTGTATTGAAAAATTAACGGCTTTAAGACTTATGGTAAAGTGTCCGGTATCGGTATAGAGATGAAATGGGTTCATGTCGGTAGAGGTCGTTCCATCGCCAAAATCCCAAAGATAACTTTGGGCGTTGGTCGAAGTATTGACAAAGATAGCGTATGCATTGGGTAAAAATAATAGGGTATCCATAGCATAAAAATTGGCTGTAACATTGTTAATTATTTGAAATCCATCGCTGGAAGAGCAGTTGTTGGTTAAACCGGCATTATTCGTTGCTCGTACGTTAATGTAATAATTTTGATTCATGTTTAAATTCAACGATGTGAAAAGATACTGGGTACTTAATCCGACATTTGTCCATGAAACAACATCGTCAAGGCAAGGTTGTGTGCCGAGCGAAACTTCATAATAGGCAACATTGCTGTTTGAATCGGCAGCCGCCGTCCAATTAGCATCGACTTGGGTATTGGTAAAAATGCTGTCGATGTCGCTGGAACTTCCGTCGTTGACAGTAGTGATGGGAGTGGGGGCTGTCCAATCGACATTTAAGTCGTGGTATTCAATAGCAGAAAGGTTGTTGTAAGTATCTACAACAATCGATTTAATTTTAGCGGCAAAGGTGTTTGGAGTGCTGTTCTGATATCGAATATCTTTTGTGCTATCGCCAATTGTAATAAGGGTTGATGCTGCCCTTGAGCGATATACTTTTAGTTCGGTAACATTCATAGCACAATTTCCTGTGCGGAAACTGATATAGTTCCCATTTGTGGAGTAGGGAGCAGGGTCGGTCCATGTGCCTAAAAAAACATCATCTCTCCAAACACAGATTTTACCGGTAATCCTGTCGTACGTAATTTTAAAATCGTACCATTGATTGGTATTGGTGGAGATGCCGTTAATAATGCTTTGTTGGTGAAGGGTATCGTTCGTAACTTTATAGAATTCGAGTGTTTGACCTTCTACTCTAAACCATATGAAATATGAATTTCCTCTGTTTGCCATGTTACCGTTATCGCTAAAGAAGTGAAATCCGAACCTTTTATTGGTTCCGCTGCCGCTTACTTTTGCTTTAAAATGATAGAGATACCGGTTGGAGAGTGTTTGTTGGAGGGAAGTGTATATATTACTGTTTATTTCATTTTCGTCGGTTTGCATTAGCTCGCCATTGCTAACGGTCCAATTACCTGTATAGATATTCCAATAAGGTTGCAGCGTATCGAAATTGTCGCCAAAGAAACCTCTTGAAGCATTTGCACCCCAGTAATGTCCATCGAAATCGAGCACTTGATAAAAAGATTTTTCAACGCCAATATTATCATTATCGCTAAAAGATGCCGTAAAGTCTTGTGTTTTCCACGTTCCGACCGTTGAAACAGAGGTAGTAGGCGGGGTATTATCAACCTGCATTGGACTGAATTTTACACAGTCAAAAGCGATTGAATCGCCCGAAGTGCCGGTTAAATCGCCAAGGTAAACGTATTTTTGATTCGTAGTTGTAAAGTAATATGTACCCAAATCGACCCATTGATTTCGATGTGTGCTTTGATTTACGATTACGCTATCGACTCCATTCGCGTGATAAATTTTATATTTTGCATTGGTAGTACTGGTCCCCATGCTCGGAATAAATGCTTTAACGTTAAAATATCCGTTTTGTTGAATGTTGGGTGTCCACGTGCAATAACAAATATCGCTTCCGGTTGCCATCCCCAGTGTGTACCAGCAATGATTCCCATATCCAACATTAAAATCGCGAAAGTAGCGCATGTGCGAGCCGTTGTTTACATTGCTCATATAAAAACCATGGTTAAAGTGGTTGTCATCAATAATCGTATCGGAATATGCGGGTTGAGTACCGCGAGCATCAACTGTCCATGCTATAGTTCCAAAACTGCCGTTTGCATCGAGGTTTACATAACCATTATTATATCCCGGCCAATCGTAGTAAGTGTATGCACCATCGTAACTCGGATAACCGGGTGTGTTTTTGTTTCCATAGGGATCGTTGAAAATAAGCGTGTGCTGTCCGGTTTTATATCCGATGGCTAATACCAAGTGTCCGGATGTTGTAAGGTAGCAACATATCGGGTGGACGTAACCATTGTCAATTTCTGTTGTGGTGGCAGTATATGTGCACGATGTAGTCCAATACTGGTTAGATGTAAGATAATGGTTTTGAATGTAATTTTTCATTCGATTGTTGGGTGTGTAACTACCTGTCCACATGTAGCCATATCCTCCATAAGAAGTGTTTCCTGCATAATCGTCAGCCGTTTCCTGATAATACCATTCGTTGAAACGATAACGATCGGCAACGTAGCTTCCATAATCATTGATATGTGGGTCCCATGTTTTGCCATGATCGACCGAAACAGACCATTTGGGAAGGCGATTGTAATAAGCCAAAGCCATGATGGATGTAGTTGGAGCACAGCTGCCGTAACCCGAATGCCACGAAGGAGTGTCATATACCTGATGAACATACGGTACTGTTCCCGGTACGGTAACATCTGACTTTGTAGAACTGTTTGGGAAAAGAGCCGATTGCTTGATTTCGGATAAGGTTAGTTGGTGTTTGTTTTGATTATTGGAAAGAATTTTTGTTATGCTAAAGTCATTCAAATAAGAGGTAATGATATTTCCGTTGGCATCGTAATTGGCAAAAGATTCAAATGATGTTGTTTGTGTTTTTTTATGTATTTGTTGCGAAGGTATTTCAATTTCCCAAATATCGCTGTTTTGTAGTTCAAAATTTTCTGCTTCGGAATGAATTCCGATGAGTTTATGTTGATAAGGATGCCATTTAAAGCCTGCCATATCGAAAGGTCCGAAATAGCTGTTGTTGATAATATCGTAAACATAAGTATAATGAGGGTTTGAACCGTATGCTATATATTTATTATCGAACGAAAACGCCGGATAAAAGCAAGCCGGAGTTGCTATTATTTTAGATTCATTTGTCAGTAAATTCAATACATATATACCCTTATCGTCATCGGCAAAGGCAGCATAGGTGCCATCGCTCGAAATAGCAACAAAATTAACGTAGAGAGGTAATTTGATTCGTTTTAAAATACCATTGTTGTAAATAATAAGCTCATCGTTAAGGGTAAAATAAATGTTTCCCATTGCGTCAAACGTTGGTTGCCCACAGAGGGGTACCGGCTCGGTTAAAAATGTGATTTTTCGGCTCAGTAAATCTAAAACAGCCGCTTGTTGCATGCCATTTTGATGAATGTATTTAAAACCAATATGAGCAGAATCAGGCGACAATTTCATGTATCGAGCACAACCCGGAGCAGAAACCAACGTGATCAATGTATGATTGTTATATAAATAAATATCGTTTTGACGATTGGCGGCCATTACTTTTCCGGCCTTTGTTTCGATAACCTGTGTTATGTAACCATTGTCTTCGGCTTGGTAGGCAATGGATTGTGCATTGATTTGAAATACAAACAAGGCCGAAATAATGTACAATAATAGCTTTTTCATACGTATTTTTTTACAAACTTACAAAAATTTTAGAAATGTTTAGGTAAAAAAATAACGGCACTCGTTAGCTGCTGCTGTTTTTATGCTAACCATCTTTATTTTTTAAAATTCCAATTCATCAATGGTAATGATCTTTTTTTATTTTTATTCCAAAGTCCGAATTGAAATCCTTTTAATTCAATGGTCTTATTAATAAGTCCTATTTGTAATCCTTTAGTTACTGCCGAATTATTAAAAAAGCCAATTGTTATTCCATTAACTTGTTTGTATAGATTCCACAGAAGATTAAATGAAAGACCATTTATTTTTATTCCCATGCTCATCCACAATGATAAAGATACTCCATTAACCTGGTCTGTAAACGTCCCTAAAGGCGAAATTAAAAGTCCATTATGAATGGCTCTTTTAGGTAACATATTTTGAATACCTAAGGAATCAGAATTATCATTTTTATAGAAATCTATATAACTTATTTTATTGATATAAAATATCTGGAAAAATCCCTGTCCAAGTATTTGTATATTCAAACCATGTGAGTATTTTGTATAAGGTCTGTTACAAATTGCTTCTGAACCAACTGGTCCAATTGCAATTCCGTAAATATTTTTCGAAGCTGAAGGAATTAGCCAACAGCCATAACGATCATTAGCTTTTTTGTCGAATTTTAAAGAGTCATATTGCGAAAAAGAACGTGTCGCAGAAAACAAAATTAATAATATAAAAATGACTAACTTGTAGATGTTTTTAGTCATAAAGCTCTGTGTTAAATTAGTTTCGTAATTTTTTGTCGATGGGTTCATTCGGTTGCTGCACTTGTAGATTTTAACTGCTTATAATTCAATATTTTTATTGTGTTATAAAACAGATTGTACCGGGATTAATGCCGACCATTTTTTTTCCGATGAGTTGACCGTTTATACTCCAAATGCTTATTTCGCCGTTGGATGTATAGTTTTTAGCGTTGCAAATAATTATTTCGGGCTTATAAGGATGAATGCTAATATGGTAAAAGTTTGCACCATTTGAATTGACAAATGCCGTTTGAGGGAAAAGGGTATCTGAAATGCTGTACTTGTACACATCGTTCCAGATAAAGTAAAGTGAATCTAAAGAATTATTGATTGCTAGGGATTTGGCAGGATAGTTTAAAGAAGGAAAAGTAAGTTGTTTCGTAGCATGAAAAGTGTAGGGATTTATTTTCCACAACGATGATATTTCATGACCAACAGGATTGCCGTAGTAGCCACCATCGCATAAAACCCATATGGTTTCATTCTTGTCTATACAGATGCTATTGGGTTGTAATCCAACCTGAATAGAATCAATACAACGATGCTGTAGGGCGTCCATTACATATACTTTGCTCCCAAAAGACCAGTTGCAGGCAAAAACTTTGTTTTTCCACAGTAACATGGTTTCGGTCGATCTACCCACAAAGATTTGTCCGACATTTTGAAAATTTTTTGTGTTAATGATGGAAATATATGGGCTATATAAATCGGAAACATAAGCTATACTATCGTTGATGGGCAATATAAATCGAGGTGATGTAAAGTTGGTAATGGTGGCAACATGTTTTGCATTGTTCGGCTCTACAACGTATATCATTCCAGAGTTATTGACCGTAATAAATCCTTTGTTGTTAATTATTTTCATATCCATAGCGACATCGCCCAATGGTACACCATTCATTTTGTAAAAAATATCCGATTCTACGGTGTTTTTCTGTTCATCGTAAAAAGAAAGGCTACTGTTGCCCCATGTAAAATTCCCTTCGTTTACAACATAGAAACCTTGTTGAGCATCAATTTGTACAATAGGTTGTTCTTCTTTCTTACACGAAGTAAAAAGCAATAATAAAATGGAAATAATATAAAAGATGATGTTCATATGTTGCATTTTAAACTAAGAACGAAATATCTGCCGGGCATAGGTCGCCAAATAATTGATTGATAGAACTTGTCGGTTAAATTGTTTACTTTAAAATCAATAGATAGCGTTGTTTTTTTTAAAAAAGTATAGTTCAAACCGAGGTTATAAAGAGCATAGGGGTCTAAGGCATAATTATCTTCGTATGTTAAGCTGTATCGGGTTGAATAATATTGTATTTCGCTGTAAAGATGTATGTTTTTGTAAACGTAGTAAAAATAGGCGTTTATTGTGTGCGAAGGGATATAAGGATTGTGTTTTACAGTGTATTCGCCATCGTTTCCGTTGATGTATTGGTAGGTATAATTAACATCTATGATGAACTGTTTATTTTTAGAAATTTGATAACGATAGTCGGCCTGACAGATATTGCCAATTAATTTTACCTGGCGAATATTGTTTGCTTCCCAATAGCCGAACTGGCTTGGAGTCCACAGAATCCAATTTTTTATTTGGCTGAAATATGGCTTTATGATAAACGTTAAGCTTTGTGCAGTGTTCTTTAAGAAGTTGAATTTTAGCGTTATATCGTTTTGAAATGATTTTTCGGGAAGCAAATGTTTGTTTCCGCCCGGTGTAAAATAGAGTTCGTTTAAGCTGGGGATACGTTGATTATAACCAACAGAATAATAAATAGTTACATTGTTAGAAAGATGGATTGAAGAAATAAGTGCAGGTAATACATTAATTTGGTTAGCCATGATATGGGCATTTATAATTATGTTTTGTCTGAAAAATTTGTTCCAATATAGTTGAAATGATTGATTAACATTGCTTTGATACCGGGTTTTACAAAATCCCATATTATATTTTAAATCGAGAAATTGTCCGTATTCTTGATTGAAATTGAAGTATGTATTTGTTTTAATTTTTCTTGCAAGTTGTTTGTTTGCGTTCACTGAGAAAAACAAGCTGTTTTCTTTCGATGCAGAGCTGATGGAGCTTACAACGTTATTAAAAATAGTATGTTGTAGTGTGTAATTCATATTGTTAATTCGTGCACCGACCAGCGCTTCAACATTCCATTTCCGAATTATTCTGTTTGCGTTTAAAACGGTTTTAATTGCTTTATTATCTTGGTTTTCGTTATGCTCAGCTTTAAAATAGGATGTCATCAGCGGTGCAAACGTTCTGTGATGTTCAGACAGTTCAACATTTAATTGATATGTTGTTTTGTTCCATTTGTATTGGCTGTTGTTTTGGTATGAAAAAGAAGTAAACGGTGTTTTGCTGGTGCAGACCAAAGTTGGTAAAAGTGCTGTATTTATAAAATCAAATTCCTGTTCACCTGTTTCGTAACGGATAGAATGAATGGTGATGATTTTTTTTATTTTTGTAATATGATCGAGGTAAATGGTTTTGTTTTTTAAACTTTCGTAGCGTAAAAAAATAGTAGAATGGGGCTTTATAGAATCGAGCTGTTGGTTTTCGATGCAAATAAGTCCTCCTAATGAACCTGTAAATTGTTGAATGCTCGAAATGCCATAATATAATGAGGTTGAATGTATTGAACTGATATGGAGTTGTGAATAATCAAATTGCCCATTCAGCGATTCGTTTAACGGCATCCCAAACCACAAAATTTGGCTATGCTGGTTGTGTGTACCCATTATGCTAATGGTTTGTATTCCTCCGCTTCCCTGATTTTTTAAAATAATTCCCGGTTCGTACGAAAGTAAATCGCCCAACGAATTTTGATGATGGATTTGTTGCGTTATGCTGTCAACGATGATTTTATTAATGTTTTTAGTATAATTATCTTCAACGGTAATTTCTTTTAAA
>Ga0116186_1001983_pt1 | contig 19192 bp, 11 predicted proteins | sample AD_JPNNA4_MetaG_FD_89806 | JGI IMG/M metagenome (GOLD analysis project Ga0116186, IMG submission 89806) | Active sludge microbial communities of municipal wastewater-treating anaerobic digesters from Japan - AD_JPNNA4_MetaG | ecosystem: Engineered > Bioreactor > Anaerobic > Digestate | place...
GTATCGCGCTCTTTCAGGATTCAGGAGAGGCGCGAAGGGTGGCGCGGCATCGGCCTTGATCTCATACGTCCGCGGTACACAATAAGACATGTTCTCGATGAGCTCTCGTTTACAGTGTCTGAAGGCGAAAGGCTTGGAATTGCTGGGAAAAATGGGTCGGGAAAATCAACATTGCTAAAAATGATGTGTGGTGTCCTAGAACCTTCTTCTGGCGATATCATGTATCGGGGTAAAAGTATCAAGCGAGGCAATGCCTGGTATAAACGCCATATTGGCGTTATGTTCGGCCAGCGAAGTCAGCTTGATTTCACCTTGGCTTTCGCTGAGACTTTGAGCCTGCACAGACATATCTATGGAATGAGCAAGTCGCAAGCTGAAACGCGAAGAGCCGAGATCAGCGAGTTGTTTTCCCTGCAAGAGCTCATAAACGTTCCAGTACGAGAACTTTCTTTAGGGCAGAGAATTAGATGTGAAATCGCGCTGGCATTGTTTCATGATCCTAAGCTACTATTTCTTGATGAGCCCACTATTGGTTTAGATCTTGAGCACAAAGAGAAACTTCATAATGCTCTAAACGCATTGCCTAAGCATACGACACTGATTATTGCATCGCATGATGTCGATGATATCAAAGCATTGACAAACAGACTTTTCATTATCAATAAAAAAAGAATCGATATGGATATTCCTACTATTGACTTTTTAAAGAATGCAAAGCAACCCCGAGTGGTCCACGCAATATTTTCAAGGACCATACCAGATGACGAAGCTGTGCGTGCGATTGCCAATAATGAATCAACAGATACTGAACTTGTATTTGCCGTGCCAAAAGAATCAACACTCAAAGAGATAATTGAAATGATTACCCATAAGGAACTTATTCACGATATACGAATCGAAGATGCAGGTTTTGATGGTGTATTGCTTTCCTATTACAAGAAGGATTAAGATGCGTGTCCTTGGCCTTGTTAGTGTCTATTGTAAAAAAGAATTTTATTTTCCTATTGCATCCTTGATGCTAATCATAAATACTTTTATTGTTTTTATTATACAATCCTCGCTTTGGGGAAAAATACTAAATAGCAATTATGAATTTTATTTTGCGTTGGTCATGTTCATAAGTTCCTTTACCTCGTTTTCAACAGAGCGCGACATAGCAGGTGAATATCAGGACGGTACTATTAGCGTACAGCTCGTTAAGCCATTGCCGTTTATGTCCCTTAGGCTTGTTTCAGATATAGCACAGGTATTAGCCGCTTTTATACTCAGGGCATTGCCGGTACTGATTCTTCTTATGGTATGGCATATAGATGTGCTGTATGAATTTCGCGGTTCTCCCGCACAATTCGCTGTTTCGGTGTTACTTGCTTCGTGCATGAGCTGGCTTCTTGCCTACACAATCGGCATAGCGGTAGTATACTCAGGATCGAATGAGGGCTTGATACAGGCAAAGAATCTAATAGTAATGCTGCTATCGGGGGCAGCTATACCATATACTGTTTTTCCCGAGGCAATTCTCAATATCCTGCGATTTTCTCCGTTTGCGGTTCTGTACATATTGCCTTATGAAGCGGCAACTCAAAAAAGCAATCCTGGTATTGTATTGACGCAGTTATTTTGGGTAACAGTAATGTTTTTTGTTGCCTGGGGTGTTAACCGCAATGCAATGAAGCGAATCGTATGTGCTGGTGGGTAGGCTGGAAAATGGCAAAGGTGATTTCATGAAAAATAATTATTTTGCTATATTGCTCGAAACAATGAAGAAGTCCTTCGTATTTGGAAAAGATACTGTATTGTGGTTTTTTGTACGATTGTCTGAAACAGCAATTGGTGTGATTGCCTTGCTGTTTCTGTTTACTAAAACTGATGAAATTGGCGGACTTGGAAGAGATGCATGCCTCTTGATATACGGACTCTATCACATAGGAACAGGTTTGTTCTATGCGCTTTTTGCATGGACTTTATGGTATTCACAAAGCTATGTCATAGAAGGACGATTAATTACAGTACTGGTAAAGCCCGTGAATCCCTTTTTATATCTTACAGCCAAGAAATTTTCCGCTTCCGAGTTGTTTGCAGTATTGAATGGAAGTGTAATCTTTATTTATATAGTGGTTACTCTAGAAATTGGCATTTTACATATTTTACTTATTTTGCTCTTGATGTTTTCTGGCGTATTGGCATGTACAGGATTATTCTTGCTGCTTGATGCACTTGCATGTAAGTATCCAAAATTAGAAGAAGCCTTCTCTCCTTTTATTTCCCTGTTGCAATTTGCACAGTACCCTCTAAACATATATTCCTCTAGTCTGCGTCTTTTTCTGACATTTATAATTCCAATAGGACTCATTGCCTATTATCCTGCCTTACCCATACTGGACCAATCAATGCATATTTCTAAATGGCTATTGCCTTTTGTATATGGCTTTGCCTTGTTTGGTGTAGGTTATGGAGCGTTTTGTGGCACAATTCATAAATTTACTGGTACGGGGACATAAGCTTCAATACCGTAATTTCATAGCAGCTGCGTTGTGGTATTATTATACAATGGTTAATTCTTAACCTTAAACAACTCAACTCGTTTTGCTTCCAAATTTTGAAGGTAAAGTGGCAAATTACTTGGAAGTGAAAATATATTAACAAGCTCAGCGATTGCTGCCGAGACAGCAGCAGCGGGCATGTTTTGGTTCATGGAAACTACTACGGTCCGTGTTCCCGAAAGGAGCGCTTTCGTGGCCTCGAGTTCGGAGCTGCTCTGTTTGCCTGAAAGGTTCGCAGGCAGGCGGGAGAAGGGCAGGCTCATGGCTTCCTGGTTTTCAGGTGCGACGATGTAAGCGAGGAATTTCCGCGCGTTCGCCTTGTTCTGGGCTTTCGCATGGACCACGAAGCCTTCCATGTCGGCGTATACGAGCCCTTGGCCATTCCGGCCGGGGAACACCGCGATCCCGATATTTTCCCGGTCATCCTTCGGGATATTTTTCAGTATCCCGGCATCGGAGAGAAACATAGCAGCCCTACCTGATAAAAGTGGGCCGAGGGCCTGTTCCCTGCTGAGCATGATTGCCGAATCGATGATGTATTTGTTCTTGATGAGTATGGCAAATTGCTGCAGCGCTGTCGCGACCTTTACATCATTGAATGGAACAGAGCCCGAGCAAAAGGACTGGTAGAGCGAGGTGTCAGGATTCACTGACAGGAAGAGTCTGAGCCATGCAGATAGCGCGCGGTTGTCCTTGGCGCTCGCGGTGAACGGAATGAATCCGCCCTTTCTGAGCAGCGGCGCAAGCGCGAACAGGTCGTCAAGCGAGGCGGGGAGTTTCGCGCCGGTGTCAGCAAGGACTTTCTTGTTATAGAAAATCCCCCACCATGTCCAGGACAGCGGGACGAACATCACGAAGGAGTCGTGCGAGGCCGCCTGCCTGAGCTGCGCCGGGAAGCTTTTTTCGAATTTGCGTCCGGGAAGGAGCGCTTCTACAGGCTGGAGATAGCCCCTGGCTGCGTAACTGTGGAAATGCCCGCCAGGGTGGAAAGCAAGAATATCTGGGGGGGGTAATCGGAGGACATGTATTGCTCAAGTGACGCGTAGTACGTTTCACGCGGGAGTGATTCCACGTAAACCCGCAGTTTCGTTGCTTTTTCAAACTGCTGCACAAGAGCGGTAAAGGCCTTGGCCTCAGCGGGACTGTCATAGAAAGTGACTATTTCAAGGTCATAAGCTTCTTTGGATTTGGTGCTAGCACAGGATGATGCAAAAAGAATTGGCACATAGAACGCAAGTATTGCTACAATTAATTTATAACCATATTTTTTTATAGTCTTGAATATTGGAATACGCAATGTGTGCTTCATATATACCTCACATGATTATTGAGCAATATTATAACATAAACTTGAAACTTATGAGATTATAAATGTTGTACAAAGAATAAGAAAGTACTAATTACAGGATGGTTCCAATAAGCAGGAACATATAATAGATGTTTGGGCGAGCGTCTTGCGTAAAAGTATTGAGATAATTCCTGTGCCAATACCTCCAATAAAAAAAAGAATGCCCTAAACAGAAAACTTATATCTGGAAAAAATCCAATGGTGCTGTAAGTTAGCGTCAGAATGGGTAATCATTGAAAACCCGAAACGTTGACAGTGAAAAATTAAAATTTGATACTCATTGTAAATAATTATTTATGGGGGATATAAAATGATACATAAGAAAGACCGGAGTAAGGTTCTGGCTGTGTTACTGGTGCTGCTTGCGAACACAGTGCTGTTTGCACAGAGCATATACGATGACATCATGAATAATGATCTTGATGCACTTAAAACTAAGGTAGATCTTTTAAATCCTAACCTTAAAGATGCTCCTTATCTGGCGGATTATCTCAGTCAAGGCGAGCAGTATGATAGCGCCGTATTTGACTATCTTTTATCAAAAGGGGCCGATCCTGATAAAATTGATCAGAGTGGGTATGGTCCTCTGTATTATGCAATTCGAAATGAAAATCTTGATGCGGTACAGCGTCTTATAGCTGCAAAAGCCGATGTAAATGCTTCATGGAAATATAATACTATGATTATACATATTGATAATGAGTTTTTATTTTATGACTTTTTTGATCCTGTAAAGCAAGTTTGGACGGATAGAATCGATAATATAGATATTTATGATTTTTATCAAATGCGTCCGCTTGTTATTGCACTGAGACAGAGCAATATTGAAATAACTAAAGCGTTGCTTAAAGCTGGTGCAGATCCATTAGGCATAACGTATAAAGTAAAAAATGCAAAGGCTTCAACATCAAAAAATACAGTGTACTATGTCAATACCGTGTTTGATATTATTATTGGTACCTTTGCAACAATAGATTTATCGCAAATATCGTACTATTATTTTGCAAATGCACTTCAGGTGTGGAAAGCAGTTAATAATCTTCCTAAAAATAAACAGCCTGTAGTTGATAAAAAGCTCACATCGAATGTATTAGCCTATCTTGCAATGGCTAACATGCAGGGATTAAAAGCAGAGCTTTCAAAAGGCAGGATAAATACATTAGAACTACTAAAGTATGCAGTGTTCACTGAAAATTGGGATATCGTTGATTTTTTGTTAAAATTAAATAATAAAGAATTAGTAAAACTATTATTAGACTACAAAGCTGATCCAAATAACGGTATACCACTTTTTTATGCAAAGAATAATGAAATTCGTGATATGCTTATCAATGCAGGAGCTGATGCAAAGGTTGTCTTTAATTATCCAGTGAGTAGTAATTATCCTACATTGAAAAAAGCTTCATTGTTATTTGCAGCAGCAGCAGCAGATGGTTCGGTAGAAGCAATTCAGTACTGGCTTGAAAAAAATCAAACACCTATAGTAATCACTCCAAATGCATTACGAATGTATGTTAATAATTTCCCTCCGCTTTATTACAAAGATGAAAATGGTTCATGGACTGGTCTAGAAGTTGAAGTGGTAACTGCAATTGTAAAGAAAGCAGGACTTGAAATTGTTTATAAGCAAGTTCCTTGGTCACGTGCATTGTATGAAATGCAACGAGGAAATCTTGATATTATGAGTAATTTGTCAATAACACCAGAACGTTCTGAATATTTATATTGGATAGGTCCTATTCGTATATCGATTATGGCATTAGCAGTACAAAAAAAAGATGCAGGTCTGCCAATAACTAAACTCGAAGACTTTATTTCTATAGCAAAAGCAAGAAATAGTGCATTTGGAATTCAGCAGGATGTCATTTACTCTCATGAATTTAATGAAAAGTTAAAGAACGAAGAATTTCATAAAGTATTTGAATATGTTAATGATGCTAACTTAAATCCAGCAAAAACTGTTTCAGGAAGAATTATTGGCTTTATAGAAGAATTATATTATTTGCGTTATTTGATAGCTTCTAATCCAGAGTACAATAATCTAGTAATTCATAAATTTAGACTTGAACTTGAGAATATATATATTGGCCTCAGTAAGCAATCAGTTTCCAATGAAATATATCAAAAACTTAAGCAGGCATATGAAGATCTTAAAAAAGACGGAACAGTTGATGCAATTTTAAGAAAATATATAAAATGATAATAATAAGGTATTATGGCTATTTACTAAAACCTTTCCGTTTAATTGCGCCCCAACCGCCTTCGCCGGTCAGCAGTTTGAAATACGAAAAGACACGTTTGATCGCTACAATCTGACGATATCCAAAATTTTCTATGATGGAAAAAAATAGAAGTATAAAAGTTTCAGTGAAGTTGAAGTACACTATCCTGAATTCGATGAAAATAAGCGAGAATGTTGAGATGGTTATGCCAAAAAAAATATTTGCTACGAAATACAGAAGGAGTAAGCCTGGTGTCAGTAATCCAGTAGTAAGGCCTATTCCGACCAGTAGCAAGCCAAACAGCTCAAAGAACGGACCTATGCATTCAAATATCCAAAAGTAGGGCATGGCGATGGTACCCATGGTTCCATATGCAGGTTTAAGCATGCATTTTCTATGGTACATAAGGATTTCCAAAAGTCCGCGGTGCCAGCGGTCTCGTTGCCTTGAGAAACTGCCCCAGTCTTCTGGCACTTCTGTCCAGCAATTTGCATTGTAGCAATAACTCACAAGATTTGTGCGCTTTTTTTCGTGGGCATTGCGGCGAAGGCGTACAACGAGTTCCATGTCTTCGCCAACGGTATCCATTTTACCGGAAGCAGATCCTGTAAGGTAACCATTTATTTCCAGAACTTGTTGACGCCTGAATACACCAAAGGCTCCAGAAATAATAAGAAGTGAGTTGATCCATGACCATCCCAGTCTGCCTGAAAGAAAGGCGCGGAAGTATTCTATGGTTTGAAACCTGGCAAGCATATTTTTGGGTATGTGAATACTTTTTAATGCTCCACTCTCTACTTCGCAACCGTTTACCGGTAAAATATTACCACCGCAGGCAATAATCTCTTTATCGGAACTAATAATGTGGTGCATCATGCGCAAGAGCGCGTCGCGTTCCAGTAGCGAATCGGCATCAATGCAGCATATATAATCATTTTTTGCAAAATTGATACCTGCATTCAAACTGTCAGCTTTGCCTCCATTGAGTTTATCGATAACAAGAAGATAGGGATATTCTTGATTTGCATAAAACCCACGTATTTGCCTGCAGGGGATGTGAGAGTAAGGCTCTCGGTCTACGCGTTCAAGCTTAAATGCTTCTATAAGTTTGTGTAGCGTGTTGTCAGGTGAGCCATCACAGATTACTATTACTTCAAATTTGGGATAGTTGAGGGACAGGAGTGATTTGACGCTATCCACAATTGAGAGCTCTTCTCGAAAAGCAGGAGCAAGTATGGATACGGAAGGTAGCATTGACTCTAGTGCTACAAAATTATTGCGAATTAAGTTCCAATTCTTTAACTGGTTTTGAATATTAATAGCAGAAAAAATAATGAGTAAACAATATATGCTATTGATGGCAAGGTAATACCAGGACATATATTTTGTAACTGCACGTATGCTGTGAATGATAAAATCTGCAAAACCAGATTTCGCAATATAAAATGAGTACACACTTGATAACAAAGGAATCGATAGTATAATGCCTGCTAAAACCCAAAGAATTGTTTTTTCTTTTTTACCTAGTTTAAGAGCAGGTTTTCTTTCCTGTTCTGGTACTTTTACAATACCTAGTTTGTTAAGAATATTTTCATCGGTAAAATACGATGCTAGCTTTGCTTTAAGCTTCGTGTTGGTTTCTAGATATTTGCTGAGAATGTATAGAATCTTTTTTCATAGTATTCATTGTGATTTGTCTCTAAAAATGTAGTGATATGACTTAGTTTACCGGTTGCTAACGCGATATGAATAAGGCATGTTACATTTTTTTCTGAGTATACAAAATATTCAAAATATGGGAGCAATGCATAACTTATAGTTTTGTATCGTTCATAGTCACTATTAGTTCTTTTGATTTTTATTTTGTTAAAAACATTTTCACATTCTAAAAATAAATTTTCAAGTAGTGTTCGATCTTTTTGTACTAATCTAGTAATACCTTTTATTATCCAGAATTGAATAGAACTGTCGCATGCTGCATTGATTAGTACTTTTAATGTGTTTTCATCTGGTTGTGAACCGAGCGCTTCATAAGCCATACCGCGTATTATAGTGTTCGGATGTTTTAAATATTTTTCTTTTGCTAATTGAAAGGGATATTTGTCCAGGAATACCTGAGCGATTGTCTTGCTGTGAGTAATATCTAATAATTGCTCCAATTCGGCTAATAGCTGCTGGTTCGGAAATCTTCTCACATAGGCACAAATGAGTGCAATTGTTTCTTCGGAAATTTCGTCATTGTCTATACAAGTCGTACAGAGAAAGTTTTCCAAAGTTTGTCCAAAATTTAAAAGAATTTCAATTATTCGATAATAGAGCCATGGTTCTTTACTGTGTATAAGTGAAATAATAATAGGTATACTTTTGGTACAGTGCACTTGTGCGAGGCTGTAACAGATTTGAAGAAAGCAATAATTTGATTTTTCTTTATGCAGTGCCTCAAGTAGCACTTCTTCTGTTTCTGTCCCTGGGAAAAACGAGAGCAGCATTGCAGCTTGTGTTCGCTTTGTTGAATTTTTTGAATACATGTTTCTTTTCAATACATTGAAATACTTTTTTTTAGTATATTCTCTTATTGTGGTTACTATTTGTTCTGGTAAGTTTATTTCTTCATTAATTTTTACAGTTTCAAATAGTAGCATTAGTTTAGGTAATCCTTTTAACGATAATGGTTTCTTCTCAATAATTGCTGTTATAATTCTTTTTCTTATGATAAGGATAAATTTATTTTCAAGTCTATATCGAATTTTTATTCCTAACAAAATAAGTATAGAGAGCAATGATAATAGAGAAAGAGTAAAAAAAATAGTTTTTATGGTAATCATAAAAACTTTCCTTTGCTAAAGTTTTGTGCTATTGCAAGTATCTCATCAATATAAATAGGCCTCTCAATAATCATAAGAACACCTGCAGAATACGCCTGTTGAATTGAATCAATATGCTTGTGATCAGTAATAATAATAAAGGGAATTCCCATAAGTCTTGAATATTTATTTATCGTTCTTTTAATTTCGATTGCATTGCTTCCTGGAAGGTAACAGTCACAGATAATCAAGTTAATTTCATGTTTTGTTATTATTTCCAGCACTTCTGGTCCGTTTTTAGCTGTTAATACCTGGAACTGATTTCGTGGAAATAAGTCAGCAAGCATTGCCAATCTGAATACATTGCTATCCGCTAGTAGTAAAGTTCTTTTGTTTTGCTCTCTTTCTTTTAGATTGCTATCTGCGCATACCTGGTTTGAACCGTGTTTTCTAGCAATATTTAGTCGTTGTTTACCTGCATCAATAATAAAGTCGACTATATTTATTTCTTGAGGTTCGTTCATATTAAACAGATCTTCAAAAGAAATTACCCCAATCGATACTGTAATAAAACAGATAAAAATTTCAGCTTGCGCTGTACTGATACGTATTGTTTCTGCAATTTCTATAGCTTTACTTTTTTCACACTGAGAAAGGTAGCATGCAAAGAGGGCTCCGCTTAACCTAAACAGTATAGTTTCTGGTGAAGTAATATTTTTTAAATAAGAAGCATATTTTTTAAGAATCTCATCAGCTCTATCTGATCCATAATGGAGGTTGATGTCGCCAAAATTATCAATGGAAATAAAAAGAATTGCTCCCGGTGCTCGTGTTGGTAAACTTGCATTGAGGATATCCATAATGTAATTTTCAAAAAAATCTTCATTAAAGAGTCCTGTGCGGGGATCCCGTATTATTTTATCCTCAAGGAGCTGGATTGATTTGAGAAGCGTTTCATTGACTTTTTCGAGAGTAGCAATCTTTTCTAAGTATTCACTTGAATCACTCATTGTTGTTTTTAGCAAGAAAATACATTCATTCAGTTTTGCTTACTGGAGCACTATTGCTGATAGCATTTCAAGCTGGAGCGGATATACTGCTTTATCACCAAAATTCCATGCTATACCAGCTTTTATATCGAGAGCTGCAAGTGGTGCAGATGCAAGAATTGCTTTAATTGTAATTGTGTTTCCCGCTGTCAGTGTTGCGTCATCGAAAAAGCGTTCATAGGTAATACCAAGTCCAGCACGGAATAGTTCAGGGACACTCTTAATAATTGGTGCTATGAACTCAGCACGAATGCCAGGAAGTGTTGGAACATCATTTTCGATGCCAATACTCATTCCAAGGCTCAGTTTGAAAAATCGTTGGGGTGTCCAGAAGAATAGAAAATTGGTAATTGAAGTTGTAGAAATAGTATTAAAGAGTATACGCTCACGTAATCCAAAATAGAGCAAATCTGTTTCCCAATTGACTGCAGCTTCAATAAGTGTTGTCTGTACAAAAGCTTCCCACAGTGGTGTTCCCATGGTTTGAGGCACCCATATTGAACCTCCATAGAGCTCAAAATACATGCTCCATGAAGGCTGAATATAGATAATTCCGAGTCGTGCCTCAGCTTTTGCTGGATCGGTGAAAAAAGGGTCAATAAGTGTACCTTTCCATGCAACACCAGTCGATATAACAAAATTGTTTATGAGGGGTATTGAGATGCTTTCGTCAATGGTCAGTATACCTTCACTTTCATAAGCATCGTATGAAAAAAGGGAATATATTCTCCATGGCTGCTGAGCAGACAGCTGCGGTAGCGTTACTGCTAGTACTAAGTAGATTAACAAAGACTTAAGCCACTTCTTGTTCATAACCTGTCCCCTATAATGCTTTTGAGTCTATTATACTTTTTAATACAATTATACAGTTAAGGTAGAAAAAATACCAATGATTTCATGGGGGAGTACGTAGCAAAACGATAAATAATTAAGAATTTGGATAGTGCAATTTATATGAATGTTTTGCATTTATATCTATTTTATGCTCTGTCTTGATTGATTTTGTCGTATATTGCATGTTATTATGTGTTTTTGGAGGTTGAGATGCAGTATTATATTGAAATATTTGGAACTATGGCATCTGTTATAGTTGCAATATCCTTAATGATGCGTAATATAAAGTGGCTCAGAATATTAAATGGAATTGGTTCTGCTGCTTTTGTTATATACGGAATTTTTATTGGAGCGCTCCCAGTTTGGCTGTTAAATGCATTTATAGTAATTATCAATATTTACTATCTTGTTAAAATGCGACTCACTCGCGATCGTTTTGATATTATTGAAAGACCAATTCACGAGTCGCCATATATTGATTTATTTCTAAAGTTTTATAAAAACGATATTGAGTTATTTTTCCCGCAGTTTAAGTTAGATGATGTTGATGGATTACATGCTGACCTGATACTGCGCGATATGAATCCTGTCTCCTTAATATTGTATAAAACAATCAAAGAGCATGAAACAGAAATTGTGCTGGATTATGCTGTGCCTAATTATCGAGATTTTAAGAACGCTCAATACTACTTTAATGCTATCAGAAAAAGAATTGCGAGTGAGGGGACGCATGTTTTTGTTGCACGTGCATATACAAAACCGCATGCAAAATACCTTAAAAAGCTCGGTTTTTTGTATGATAAGACCGAAGCGGGATGCGATGTTTACAGATTGACTGTAGGTAATTGAGTAATTTTGACACAGCAAAATTGTGTTGTGTTGCAGCAATTGAAATTATTTTCTACATGAAATATTATCAGCATGTTTGTAAGTATATACAGTTGGGTTCGTGCATTTGTGGGTGCCCAACATATGCAGTATAAATTTTAACCTGGTTCAGGTCAGTGCTGTATAGATTGTACAGTAGTATTTAAGGGACATATTCGTCCTGGAAGAGTGGAGATAGCATAATGAAGACATTGGGAATTAATATAGGTTCTTCTAGCTTAAAAATGGTTTTGTTGGATGGTGATACTATCATCTGGAAGGGTATGACCCCGCATGAAGGGGATTTTTCTTTCGCCTTAAATAATTTGTTAAAACAGACAAAAATTCCCGAAGGGATACCGCTTTTAGTGACGGGTAATGAAGGGCGATTCTTATTTAATGCAGCTGGTACAGTTGAACCGCTCTGTATAGAAGCTGCAATGAAAACATTAGGGCTTAAAGCCAATGCAATTGTCAGTATGGGCGGTGAAGATATGGTTGTATACCGCCTGGACAGCAATGGAAAAATCATTAATAACTTTTCTGGCAATAAATGTGCTTCCGGTACTGGTGAATTTCTTAAGCAGCAGCTCGGTCGCATGGATATGACTCTGGCGGATATAGAAAAGGTTCCGGAAACAGCTCGCTTGCTTTCGCTTTCGAGCAGATGCTCGGTGTTTATGAAGAGCGATTGTACACATAGGCTCAATAAGCGTGAAGCAACTAAAGAAGATATTGTTTTATCACTTTCTGATGTAATGGCAACCAAGGTTATTGATTTTCTCAAGCGAGCCAAAATCAATGAAGGTACGGTTGTGCTTACGGGTGGTGTAACATTAAATAAACATATTCTCCGATTTATTAAAGAAAAAGCTCCAGCAATAAATTTTATTGTTCCAGATATAGCAGCGGTCTTTGAGGCATTTGGAGCTGCAGTATTAGCCCGTGAATCGGGAACTCCGGCACCAGCCTTTGATAAGATTCTCAAACCAATTCAGATAAAATTTGATAAATTGCAGGACCTTAAAAAGTGGCAGAATCGGGTAAAGTATTTTGATAAACCCGAAGGTAAGGTTCAGAAAAATCGAGAGTATATTTTGGGACTCGATGGTGGATCGACAACAACAAAAGCATGTCTCATTGATGCAGAAACTGATGAGATTGTAGCAAGTCATTATGGACGTACACACGGTGATCCTGTAAAAGCAACAAAGGAATGTTTCAAAGTAATTCTTGAAAAAGTAAAGCAGGATACTGGTGATACAAAAGTAAATATAAAATTAGCAGCGACGACTGGTTCTTCTCGCGAGATTTTAGGTGTATTTCTCGAGACATCTGGTGTCTATAATGAGATCATCGCTCACTCGGTTGGAACTACCTATTTTGATAAAGAGGTTGAAACTATTTTTGAAATTGGCGGTCAGGATGCAAAATACGTGCTTTTAAAAAATGGTGTTCCGATAGATTATGCAATGAATGAAGCATGTTCTGCTGGTACAGGATCGTTCCTGGAAGAATCAGCAGCAGGGGATCTTTCAATTCATAGTGCAAAAGATATCGGTCCAATAGCGCTTAAGGCAGATGCTCCGCTTAAATTTGGAGAACATTGTTCAGCTTTTATCAATTCTGATATACGCAAAGCTGTGCAGCAGGGGGCAAGTAAGGAAAATATAACAGCTGGTATTGTTGTTTCGATTGTCGCAAACTATCTTAACCGTGTTGTGGGAAATAGGACTATCGGAGGCAAAGTGTTCCTGCAGGGAGGTGTGGCAAAGAATATTGCTGTTCCCCTTGCTTTCGCGATGATGCTTGAAAAAGATATTCTTGTGCCGCCATCTCCTGAACTTATGGGTTGTTTTGGTGTGGCATTGCTCGCTAAACGAAAGCATCAGGAAGGGCTTCTCAAAGCTGGACAATTCGATCTCGAAGAAATTATTAACCGAGAAATCGAATATGAGCGAGTATTTACCTGTAAATCCTGTGATAATTACTGTCCTATTCAAATCTTGAAAGTTAATGGTCACTCGTATATGTTTGGCGGCCGCTGCTCCAAGTATACGAACATGCGCAAAGCAATTAAAGATGTGCCAGTTCTCGATTATGTGGAAAAGCGTCAGCAGTTACTCTTTAATGAATATGCACCCCAGCCATCAACCTTTAGACAAAAGCGTGATTATATTGTAGGGATTCCAAGAGCGTTTTCGGTGCATACTCTGTATCCACTCTATGCATGGTTCTTCCATGAACTTGGCATTAAGACGTTCCTTTCTTCCGATGTTGTCCACGAGGGGGTTGCTCGAGCAGAAAGTACCTACTGTTTCCCAGCAGAAATTGCCCATGGTGCAGTACAGGACTGTATCGATAAAGGCGCAGATTATATTTTTGTACCTCATTTTAGAGACATGCAGAGCTACGAAGATGATGTACATGCAAATTTCTGCCCGATTACACAAAGTTTCCCATACTATATACAAAAAGCATTCCCTGATATTCCTGATGAAAAATTTTTGCCGGTGATTGTCAGCTTTAAGTACGGTGATAAAAAAGCGTTAGAGCATTTCCTGAAATGCGGAGAGAAACTCAATATACCATCTGATGAAATTGAGCGTGCTTTTACTAAAGCATTGCAAAAACAGCGGGAATACTTTTCTGCTGCCCGCAAGCTCGGTATTGAAGCAATTGAAGAAGCAAAAAAAGCAGAGCGCCCTGTCATTGCAATTCTAGGCCGCCCGTATAATGCATTTACACCAGAAGCAAACATGGGTATTCCAAGAAAATTTACTACGCGCGGTTACTCTGTCATACCGTTTGATATTTTGCCATTTGAATCAGAAGAAATTTTCCCGAATATGTACTGGTTCTATGGTCAGCAGGACATGAAAGCGGCAGAGTTTCTAAAAGATTATGATAATATTTATGTAACATTTATTACAAACTTTTCCTGTGCGCCGGACTCCTTTATGCTCCATTACTTAAAGTGGATAATGGGACAGAAGCCATTCCTCGTGCTGGAACTCGATTCACACTCAGCAGATGCCGGTATTGATACCCGTGTTGAGGCCTTCCTGGACATTATCGATGGTTATCGTTCCAAAAAGAATGATCTTGGCATGGAACGGTATGACAATGGCTGGAAGTTTATGCAGACAGGACCGGAAGGCCTTAGAGTTATTAACAGGATTACCGGTGAAAGCGTTCCGGTAAAGAACAATCCAAGGGTAAAAATCCTCCTGTCAAATATGGGAAATGTTTCCACAGAATTTATGGCAGCAACTTTGCGAGGTATCGGTTTAAATGCGGTAGCATTACCAGTAGCAACCAATAAAACGATTCAGGTTGCCCGTGCTCATGCATCCGGTAAAGAATGTGTTCCAAGTCACCTCGTGTTAGGTAGTGCATTGCAGTTTTTTTCATCTCCACAGTACAGGAAAGATGAGCTTTACCTGCTCTTTGTCCCTATAACTACTGGTCCTTGCCGTACCGGTCAGTATTTTGTGTATTACGAAAATCTCTTCCGGGATCTCAAATTGGAAAATGTCGTTGTATTTACGCTATCAGCTGATAACTCATACACCGAACTTGGACCAAACTTTGCTAAAGATATGTGGCGTGGTCTCGTGGTATCCGACTACATGAAAGATATTCAAACAGTGCTCAAAGCCACTGCAGAAAAACCGGAAGAAGCACTCGAGGCATATAACAAGTCCTGGTATGAAATGATGGCAAAAATAGAGAAAGATCCAAAAGTGCTCAAATCTGAATTAAAACGAATAGCACAGGAAGTAAAAAAGATACCGCTTAAACGTACATTGGAAGAGTGTCCCCGTGTGCTCGTTGTTGGAGAAATCTATGTTCGACGCGATGATTTTGCAATTGGAGAGCTCACTGATTTAATGAGCGCAAAAGGAATTGTCGTCAAGGTGTCAGGTATCGGTGAATGGATTCATTATCTCGATTTTGTTCGAGAATACGCACTTAAAAAAGAGATAAAATTGACTTCATGGTGGAAGCGGTTATTTAGTGTTCCAATGCGCAAGTATATAAGGCTTAAACTTGAAGAATGGTGGAAACATCAGGTAGAAAAGGATGTTAAGAAGATTTTAGGAGAAACAGGGCTTATACCGCATGCACCGGAGAATATGCACCACATTATGGCAAATACGGCAAAGAACTTTGTCAACCATGAACTCAATTCGGAAATTGCTGTATCAACGGGTGTTGCAGCAACAGCAATGGAAGAAGGCTACTCTGGAATTGTAAACATTTCTCCATTTGCATGTTTAATTGGACGTGTAATTGAAGGACTTTTTACACCGTGGGCTCGAGACAGGAATTATCCTGTGATATCAGTAGAAGTTGATGGAAATCAATTGCCACCAAGCATTGTGAACAAACTCAATATCTTTATGGTTAATGTGCTTCGCTATCGAGGTGGCAATGTTGAAAGCCTCATCGATGATAATTCTGATGATAATCAACATGATGGAATACCGCTGACCTGTGCAGATTGCAATGTTGGCTGTGAGGGTTGCGGGAAGTAACTAGTACGTTCGACTATTACAGAATATAATACACAGATCTATGCTGTTCAATGCAGTTTATTGAGATACTATAGGCTGCTTTTTGAACGGCATAGTTTTATAACTATAATTAAGTTAAAATCCGTTAATTACTTGCGTTTCTTTTGAAAATATATAATCATTATATACAATAGGTTTTGAAAACAATAACTTTATAAAGGAAAGTACTATGAGCTCAGATATGTTGATCCCAGCAGAAATATGGACTGTTGCTCAAACTGAGCAAGGCAATGTTGTATTTGTGCGTCCTACAGATGCTGATATTGTTGTACCTATTTTCATAGGACAGATGGAAACGCAGGCAATTTTAATTGGACTTGGTAAATTGAACACTTCACGACCTTTTACCCATGATCTAATTATACAAATTTTTAAATCACTTCATGTTACATTGGAACGTATTGAAATTTGTGATTTAGTTGATGGAACATATTATGGCAGATTAAAACTGAATGTAAATGGTTCTGATCATCTTGTTATTGTTGATGCTCGTCCTTCGGATGCTCTGGCTTTGGCTGTTCGTGTTATGTGCCCGATATATATCGCTGAACATGTTGTCAATGAAGCTGGAATTCTAATTGATCTTGTAAATCCTTCCGATAAAGATGAGAGAGGATCAATGACTGATTTTGATACAAAAGGTATAGCTGCAGCGGATCCTTTAATTAGTGAGCTTGAAGCTCTTGAAATAGAATTAAAATCTGCAATAGAAAAAGAAGATTATGAAACAGCTGCAATTATACGGGATAAAATAAAGGAGCTCAAAAAACGTGCACGCAGTGAAGATTCTTAATAGTAAAAAAATACATTTGTTTTTATTACTTTTCTTTATTGTAAGCAGTGTCGTTTCAGTCTGTGCACAAGAAATCGATTTAACTGAATACGCTTTGTTTATAAGACCAGGTTTTGAACCTTCCTGGATATTATTCCCACCTAAACTTAATGACAGTTCATGGATTTCTGTGCTGGGGAACAAGGGTTCACGATCTGTGATCATTCGTGATGTTGGTTTGCCTGGAATTAAAAAGCCACCACTATTCTCTAATGCAAAAATGAAGTCTCAGCGTTTTACTATTGTTATTCCTTTTACGATTTATGAAGAAGACTATACAGAAAAAGGTGGTGTAACACTCTTTCTTGAACAAATTGGGGTTAATTGGCAAGTTTATTTTAATGGAACACTAATTCATAACGAATCATCACGTGGTTATGATGCTCTACCTCGGGGGGTAGAACGTAATGTACGAGGTGCTCTTATCAATATTGATCGGCGATTGATTAAATCAGGAACAAATCTGCTTGCATTTATGATTGAAGGCGATCCGCTCAGTGAAAAAACAGGACTTACAGCGCGAAAGGGATACGTTATTGGTGATTACTTGTCGTTACTCCGCAAACGTACACAATATATACAGCTTGCCTTTATAGGTGTGTATCTCTTTTTTGGAATTTATCATTTAATTTTTTATTTTCTCCGCCGTCAAAACAGAGCCTATCTGTATTTTGCACTTGCATCGTTTATTTTAGGTATTCATCTCCTTTCAAGAACATATGTAATCCATGATGTCATTTTAGATACACGTATAACTGATGCAATACGAACGGGGACACTCTATATATTGTTACCCATGTTTGTAGCGTTTATTGATGTTGCTATTCATAAAAGACTTTCAAAGTTTGCATTAGTTTTAGCAGGTATTGCTGGAATTTTCTTTGTAGTTCAATTATTTGTATTCACTGAATTAATCAATCTTATATGGAGTATAGTTGGGTTTATTCCTGCTATTTATGTATTGTACCGTGATTTGTATGTTCCATATCGCCATGCACTCCGACATTATAAACGCATTACAACAGAAAAAAAACAAAGTGTGCTGTTTCTGCTAGTGAGAAGTTTTCAACGTGTTGATATGGTGAGATTTTTACAGGGTATGGCTGTTGTTATTGCAACGAGCTTTTTGAACATCATTGCATTTGGAGGAAATCAATTTGAGATGATGGCTCAAATTGGTTTTTTGATTTTGGTTTTTGGTTCAGCTACATTGCTTGCTGCTCAATTTTTCTTTGTTTATCGACACGTCGAATTGACCAATATGGTTCTTGAGAAAAAGGTGAACAAGCGAACAGAAGAATTAAGTCAAAAATTAAAAGAACAGGATGTTTTTAATAAGAATTTAACAGAAACAGCACAAAAGCTTGAAAGAGCCCATCAAGAAGCTCAAATGGATTTACGTATTGCAACGCAAGTGCAAATAGGATTTTTCCCGTCGGAAGCTCCTCGAACATCAGCATGGGAAGCTGCCTTTGTTTTTATTCCAGCAAGCGGTGTATCGGGAGACTTTTATGATTTTTATACAATTAGTAATGCATTAGCTGGCATTGTTGTAGCAGATGTTTCCGGACATGGAATAGCCTCGGGCTTGATCACAGTTCTTGCTCGTTCAATTTTTTATAGAAACTTTCTCAAATACAGGAACTTGCCATTAGGAAAAGTAATGTCGATTGTTAATAAAGAACTCTGTGATGAGCTGCAGAGTGTGGAACATTACCTCACAGCTGCACTGCTCCGATTATCTGACGATGGCAGCATAGAGTATTCTAATGCTGCTCATACCGAAATAGTGTATAAGAGTTCTAAAAAACCATATGCACTGGAACTCAGACCACCAGGAAATGACGAATATCGCGGGTTACCAATGGGTCGGAAGGGTATAGAATCACTTTATAAATCAATCCGTTTTAAGGTTCAGCCAGGCGATGTAATTCTTGTATATACCGATGGAATTTCTGAAGCAAGAAACGTGGACCGTCAGGAGTTTGGTCAGGAAGGAATACTATCGGCCCTGTCATCTGCTCCTCAAGGGAGTGCGCAGGGAATGCTCGATTACATCATTCAGGAGTGGCGGTTCTTTACGAGTGGTGCAAAAATGGCTGATGATGTTACAGCA
>Ga0116186_1001986_pt1 | contig 19175 bp, 9 predicted proteins | sample AD_JPNNA4_MetaG_FD_89806 | JGI IMG/M metagenome (GOLD analysis project Ga0116186, IMG submission 89806) | Active sludge microbial communities of municipal wastewater-treating anaerobic digesters from Japan - AD_JPNNA4_MetaG | ecosystem: Engineered > Bioreactor > Anaerobic > Digestate | place...
CCTTACGTGCATACTTGTTGGATTCCTGCCCCATCCCCTGGAGAAAATCCATGACGATATCGAGAACGTCATCGTCGGTTTCGGCGGCATCGAAATCAAGGACTTCACCGACCTGAAACCAAATCTTGTCTGCCTTGCCCGTGTCCTCATTGAACTGCGCGTCCGTCAGGAACTTGAATTCGTGGCTCATCATCTCCTCATTCGATTCTTCATCGAGAGGAGCCGCGAGGTTGAGGTAGAGCTTGCGCGGCGGAAGGATGCTATCGTCCTTGGTTCGAGGCCACCATTTCCTGGGCAGTTTGTATGCGTAGGTGCCCTTGAGCCCGATGTAAAGTGAAGTCAGTCGCTGCTGGCCGTCGATGACGGCGAAGAAGTCACCATGCCCTTTGGTGTCGAAGTCCGGATTGTTTTCTTCGAAGCGCTCGCAATACCGTTCCAGGAATTGGTAGAAGCGGAAACTCTTCTTGACCTCCGGCTCCCGAACTTCCCAGAACATGAATGTATTGATCGGATAGCCTCGCATGATCGAGTCGAACAGGACGCATATCTGAGAGCTGCTCCATGTGAATTTTCGCTGAATGGCAGGCAGCAAGTAGCGCCGGTTGACGATTTGATGAATCGCCTTCTCGATTGTTATCGCTTTCTCGTACTCACCTGCCATCTATTCCTCACTCTTTTTTCGAATTGGGCCTTCCAACTGCTCATCTGCGGGGATAAATGTGTGCTTCTCGCTCGACACCAGCCATTCGCGCACAAGTCTCGCAACCTCATCAAGGTCGGCCCTTTTGCCTTTTAGTGAACACTCCCAGACCACCGCCACCCTCCAGCCCGCATCCTGAAGGGCTTCGATGTGCCGTCGGTCTCTGGCGATGTTTTCGTCGAACTTCTTGCGCCAGAAATCCACGTTGGTTCCGGGCGTCGTGGTCGCCTTGCATCCGTGTCGGTGCCAGAAACAGCCATGGACGAACAAGACCGCCTTGAACCTGGGGAAGACGATATCCGGAGATCCCGGCAACCTCTTGTCGTGAAGCCGATATCGCAATCCGATTTTGTGCAGTGACCTTCGAAGCTTCATCTCCGGGCCGGTGTCCTTTTGACCGACCCTGGACATGATTCTCGAACGTGTCGTTTTGTCCACGGTATCCACTGCCGCTCATCCTCGGTGTCCGCCGCTCATATCCTGTCGACGATTCCTTCCAACTTGTCGAGCTGCTTGCTCTTTTTCAGAAACTCGGAATAAGCTTCCTGGGCTCCTCTGATGAGGGAGTCGTAGTGAACGATTCGGCTTCCAGGAGAAATTGCCGCCATTGACGACTTCAAACGCTCAGGGTTACTTCCCTCCTCATCAATGGGCTCACCGAGAACGAAAACCACTTCGACGTTCGGAGTCGCATCGCCTTGGGCGAGTAGAATTTTCTTGAGTTTGTCCACATAGGTCTGCCCTTGCTCCTGCAGTTCGAGGAGCTTCATCTTCCGTTTGACTCGCTTCAGCTCGACGATGATGTGTTTACCGGCCATCGTCCGATAGGCGATGTCGACACGCCCGAGTTTTTCTTTTTCGGTCATGTCCTGCGTGAGCACACCGTCGGTGGTGAGTCTTGTCTCCATCACCTCGCTGGCGGTCGCTCTTTCCCATGCCGGATCGAGTAGCCACAGATGATCGAACAGATACTTTTGTAGAACGCTTTCTTTGGCGTTGTCGTCGGCAATCCCCTGAAAGTCCTTGATGGCATCGAGGCGAGATTTAACGATGTCCCGGTAAAGAGAAGCTTCGAGAGAGTCCCTGTCGGCGAGAATGGCCAGGAGCTTGTCGATGTCATGGACATGCGCAGCCAACTCTTCGGCCGATCCGCGAAGTTTCATACGTTCGAAAGCCAGGATGCCGTGTCGATACATCAGCTTCCGGTCTTCCTCCTGGTCCACTGGCAATGCACTGAGTTTGGCTATTAGCGTTTCCGCGCTCTTCCGGAACCCTTCCGGCAGGGAGTCCAGCCATTCAGCCAGGGCAGGAGATGTTTCCTTGGCTTTCTCCACTTCGTGGAGCCGTCGCCATTCCGTCCAGCGCTTCTCGACCTGGGTGAGTTGTTTTTTAAGGAAAACGATCAACTGAACATATCTCGGATCGTCTTCCTGAACGCGTTGTCTGTCACTCGTTGCAATATCGGGTGCGTCATCCGCATCAAGGAAGTCTGCTTCGATTTGCCCTGTGAGATATTTCGTGTAGAGGCGACCGTCGTTCAGCTTGTCGAGAATATTCTCGTGAAAGAGTCGTCCTCTCGCGAATACCACTATGCTGTTCAGGTTCCCGGCATCGTCGCTGTCGAGCTGTTTCGGCAAACGAGCGGTACCAATCCATCCCGTAACCGACCAGTCCCCATCCCAGGCATCGAGCCGATCCGAGAGGGCCTCTCGCTCCAACAACTGTCCGGCAGACGAGAGATCGGGTTCCTCGTCCCCGAAACTCCACAGGAACTGAACCATGGGCAAGTCCCCCCGGTCTGCGGTGCTGAGCGGATGTCCGTCGATCAAAATCTTGAATCCGTGCGCTTCTCCTATGACAGAAAAACGGCGAGCGAGTCGTTTTCTCAAGGCTGTGGCCCCGCGCCCGAGACGCTGGCGCTTGATATCCTTCAACAGAATCACCGTCCCGTTGGTAACTTGGATTTCCTCCCGAGGTAGCGGTTCCGGGCTGTAAAATGGCTCTTTGTCCTGAACCGACTTGTGAATGCCGTCGATCGTCATTCTCAGTCCATGGGACTCACCGTTTTTTGCCGAGTGAACTTCGATCGTGTTGGCTATGGAGAACAGAGACAGCTTGCCAAGGCCCTTTCTGCCCATAACGGGGCGTCCCTTGGCGGTCGTGCGGCCGGTCTCCTGATCCTCGTCCCGGCGACGATAGCCGACCCGGAGATACTTGGTGTTCATGTCCTCGATGGACATTCCGATACCGTCGTCCTTGATCTCGATGAACTTACCGTCCGGATCTATACCGATCTCGACGTTCTCCGCATCGGCATCCCACGCGTTCGCCACCGCTTCGGTCAACACTGCGGCGATGTTGCTGTAGAGATTGATCCCGAGATGATCGAGGACATTCAGATCCACCGTCATCTTGTAATGATCGTTGTCCGCCATGCCGGTCGCTCCGATTTCCGTATTCATTTTTCGTTGCCCTCACATACCCTTTCGATGACCTTCGTCGAGATCAACGCTTCCAAATGTCGGTGAAGCTCGAAGGGCAGCTCTCCGCCCTTGACCAGGACACCGAGTTCCATGTTGCGCTCCATCGCGGCGGAGGTGAGATTCGCACTTGTGATAAAGGCCAGTTCACCATCCGCCACGGCGCATTTGGCGTGAACGGCTCCCGAAAATTGTCCCGATTTCGACTTCGTTTCCGAGGACCAGACGTAAACGTCGATCGAGGGGAGAATGTTTTTCATGGCCTTGACGGAGTCGTATGTCACCCGCCCGCCATGCTTGTCAGACGACTCCAGCAGCACGTCGATCTGAACCTGGCGACCAATGGCACCACGGAGCGCCCTGATTATCGAATCCACTTCATAGGCGACGAAGCTGACAAGGAAAAGACGCCTTTTCGCAGACTCGATAACTTCACAGAGCACCTGTTCCGTATGCCTTACCGGCACCTGTCCTGTAGATGGGCCTGTCCATACCAACTCCACAGCTCCGCGATTCTCGCGCAAGACTGCCGCCGCCGAAGCTCCCCGGAGAGCGGAGGCCACATCGCTTGGAGCGGTGTCTTTGCTGTTCTTCCAGGCACGATCCAATCGCCCAACCAACTCTTTGTCCGCGTTGGGACCGAAGCTCGACTTGGTCAAGGCGAATTGCTCGACCGACCCGAGCGTTTCGATCTTTGCCGCAACGGTGGAAACTCGGTCGGGATGCAACTCCAGACCGAGTTCGGCGATCACTGCCAACAGATCATCCATTCTCGCCTCCGTTCCCGGCAAAGAAGGCGGCGTCTACGGCCTCGAAGGTTCTAACGAGCAGCGCTCTGTCGAGATAGCGGTTCCCTCGTTCGCAGGATGTTTCGGCGACGAAAGTACAGGCGTGACATGCCGCTGCATGAAGAGATCTGTCGACACCCGGATTGTGTTCGGAGCAAAGCGGGTCAGATGAACAGATGGTGGCCCGATCTAGAGCCTGTTCGATCAGCCTGCCGAGATTTTCGGGTTTCCCGAGTTCCACGAGGCCCCCCAGGGTCCCATCGGAGTCGGCGGCGGCCGTGTAGAGCAATACGCCTGCCATGGGTGATTCTTCATCGCTCTTGGCGTAGATGCGTTCCCGGATGCTCGCCGCGTTGTAGCCACATTCTAGAGCCAGCTCACGAATGAGAAGATGAGCGAACGTGTGCAGCATGGCGTATCTAATGCCCGGATATCCCTCGTCGGGGTCCAGCCCACGCGCATTCCGCCAGCCCCGATGACCCGCTTCCAACTTTTGGCTTCTGGATTGAACTGCCTTTTGTTTTTCCCACTCGGCTACGGTTTTCTCGTCGAACCTGATGAATATCCCTTCGCCATGCACCTCGCTGGCGGGTACCCAATCGGGCTTGCTCCGACTGAGATCGGCCATTGGCGGTCTTTCGTCAGGATCGGTCGATTCTTCGGGAGCCTCTACCCGGGTGTAGCCGATCAGGGCGTTCACTTCACGGAGCCGTTCCAGGAGCAGCACGCTGGCCAGACGGTCTCGATAGCCCTCCGGTGTTTCGGTCTTGCTGCTCAGGAAATGCGGCCAGTCCGTCGGAGGATCGTCCGAGGTCAGGACGTCCCACTCGGGGTCCTTGATGTCGCCCTCGGAAATGACCGTTGTGCTCGCTCGGCCTTCCTTTCGGTCTTCGACGGTCTTCCAAATGTCCCTATGATCCCATTTGTCGATTCCCGGGAGGCTACCGCTCTTGACCAGGGTCTTCACTATCACCTTGATCTCGTCGGCCGACTCCGCATCCGAGAAATACTCCCATCCATCCAGGACCAATTGCCCGAGCTGGTCTCGTTCGAGAGGAATCGCGAGAACGGACAGCGTGATCGGGAACCATCCGTTGGTCGCCCCCAGAAGGATGGTCCTGGGGTCCTCGGTACATTCCTCATACTTGTTGAGGTGGGGATGCCGTCCTCGACAGGCGGGGAGATTCTCCTGCGCCTCCCTCCCAAAGGCATGAACCAGCGAACGTGCCGCGTCGCAGGTATCACATTTCACCCAGAGGTTTTCAGTCTGCAGGGATGCGCCTCGCTCGAAGAAACGTAGCGTCCCTTTGCACTCGGAGGGGCCGCCATGCACGAACCAATGCCACGGAAAATCGTCGAGGTGACCGTTCCTGCACGCGAGCAGAAAACGGGCGGGAACCGCATCCGCATTCTTGCCCTTCTCGCAGTTCGAATGAACGAAGTGGGTCTGTTCAGGCCGGTACGGGTTGGCCTTGATGTCGAACAGGCCCGAATCGTATTCGGCCAGCAGACCGCATTTGACGCATCTCAACCAACGCGGAAAGGGCCGGACCGGTACGCCGATCTTGCCTTCGGCGGACATGGGATCGACACCATCCTCTCTCAGAAAGGGGGGCATCCGTAGCCGTTCCACTTGAGGACCAAGAACCCGGCGAACGGCGGCCAGCAGCCGAGCCTCCTCTATCGGCGGGCATCGATCCGGATTCCAGCGGTCCAACCCCATGGTCAACACCGAAAGATTCGGCAGGTCGATCAGAGCACCAGGACCGTAGGTCCAGAGCAATTGACTGGGGCGAACTTGCCCGACGAGATAGGAACTCATGCGTCACCTCCGTTCGCTTTCTTGACCTTCGGTTTCCAGGACGGAGGTTCGGAAGAATACTTCGAGGCATCCATGATCAATTGAACTCCAGGTTCCACTTCACGCATCGACATGGGAACCGTGAATTCGTCCCATGCCAACGCTCCCGGTTTTTTCAGGAGGGCGGCAAGGTCTCCTTGGCCGCGCTCCGTTTCGTACCCAAGCCTGCGCCCGGCCTTGACCGATTCCTTCACCCACCGGTCGATCCGATCGGCGGTCATGTTGTCGGCGGTCGTCCTCGCGGCCTTGTCCTTTACCTTCCAGGCACGTTCGGACAGCACCTTCCGTGCTCTCAGCGCTTCCCCTTTGCCAGAACTATCGAGCGATTGCGCCCCGGGATTCGGGTTCATGGAATCGTTTTCGAGCCGGAGGAGGCTCACCATCGCACCGGTCAGGCCACGGTCCAGCGCCCTTGCCGCGAATGGCGTCACCGACTGAGCCTCGACATGCTTGTAGAACGTGGCGTGGTAATGCTCGAAGGTTTCGTAATGGGACAGATCACGAGGCCGCGACCAGGTGAGCACGGTGCAGACGAACCCCGGGAACGAACGGCCGACGCGGCTCGTGGCCTGAATGTATTCCGCCGTGTTCTTCGGTTGGCCGTTGACGACCATCAATCCGATGCGGTTGACGTCGACGCCCACCGACAGCATGTTGGTGGCCAGCACGATGTCGATGGCCCGCGTCTCACCTTTTTCCCAAGTGGGCTTGAATTTGACCTCCAGTTGATCGAGTTTTTTTGGTATTTCCTTGTTGGAGACCCGCGACGTCAGTTCGTCCACGATGCGTACCGAACGCTGACTCAGCCCTGGCCGCTTCACGTCGCTCATCTGGACGCGATAGGCACGGGTCTGCACGTCGTCCTCTGCCAGACGCCGCATACCACCCAGCTCGCGCAGAGAATTGAAATATCCGACCACGGTCATATACGGGTCGGCCGCCGCGCCGAAACGCTGGAACAGCGACTGGGCGGCGGTCAGAAGGGCGACGTAGACACGGATCAGAACGGCGGGACGGGAACTGCCCGGCGAGCAGATCCCCATGTAGAGACGGCCAGGCTTGTCTTCCACAGAGCGCTGAACCGAGAAAAAGTTGTCCTCGACATCGAGACCATGGGGCGGAAACACCGAAACCTTCCTGAGAAAGACGTTGTTAACCTGTTCTTCGGCCTTACGAACGGTGGCGGTCGAGGCGATGACCTTGGGGCGGATCGTCTTTCCGTCGATCGACCAGGTCGACAGCTCGTCCACGGCGGTTTCGTACAGGCCAACCATGGTCCCCAACGGTCCGCTGATGAGATGGAATTCGTCCTGAATGATGAGGTCAGGCGGGCGGATCGGTGTAATCTCCTTGACGCTCACACGTGGAAGATTGCCCTTGGCGTTGTGGTTGCCATTGCAATCGGCCTCGGGCCAGAGCAGTCCATGGCGTGGGCATTCCCTGGTCGCCTTGCCGAAGAGTGTGCGCACCTGACCACGCCAAGCCATCATGGCGAATTTGTCCACGGTGGCAATCAACATCGAGGGCGGATGACGATAGATTTCGTTGTCCACCACCAGCACAGGAAGTCCCAGATTCTTCGATTTGGCCTGACTGAATTCGCAGCGGCCGTACTTGTCGCCGCAATAGAGGAAGGTTCGACCGAGATCCCTGTCGACTCTGATTTCACGGCCGGGGGCGATCTCGGAGCCGCACCACGGACAACTGGTCAACTGGGCCGGTGTCGAGCCCGTGCCATACTTGCCGTCCCGTTCCTTTTCTATCGCGGCATGGCTCTCTTCGGTGGTGTTCGGAGTGACCCGCTGGCCGACCCAGAGTCCGATGGTGAAAGGTGTCTCGCCCCAGACCGCCGGTTCACCTCGACGGAGCACCTCCATGGCGCAGATCAGGGCAGTAGCCCGTTGAAACTGCTGCAGGGTCAACAGGCGCAAGGTATAACGCATGATGACGGCGAGACCGCGTCCGCCATCGAGACCGCCCATGTCTCCCTGCAATCGCCGAATACCCATGGTGAAAGCCGCCACTCCGAGATAGGCCTCGGTCTTGCCGCCACCGGTGGGGAACCAGAGTAGGTCGGCGAAGGCCTCCAAAGGCTGGGTACGGTCCCGATGAGTCGGATCGGCGAGCGCCGGAATGGAAAGCAGCATGAACGCCAACTGGAAAGGTCGCCAGGAACGGTTCTTGCGAACGTTCAATGCCTCGACGGTGACTTCGTCGCCACGACGTTTGGCGAGCGAGTAAAGACTGTGTACGCGTTGCGCGGCCATGGCCCGATTGGCGAAACGGAACGCGGCCAAAGCCCGGTCGTCGGTAGATAGAACCTCGACGCCTTCCTTCAGCCGTTCCAGTACCAGGGCGCACCGTTCCATGGTTTCGGTGGCAGTCGCGTCATACCCGAACGAGCCGCTTCCGACGAGGCTTCTACCCTCGGAAATCCAGTCGGCATAGTCGTCGGTGAGCACCTTCAGACCGGCGATCAGTTCGTCCCGTTCGAGATCGGCGAGACGTTCCATATCGAGCAGGCCATCCGCGATCATGCGGCGCATGGCCGGACGGTCTTCCAGGTCGAGGCCTGGGGTTTCGGTCACCTGAATCTCGTACTCCGGCAGGATGGTAGTCCCGACTTCCGTGGCCCGTTCGCTGTCCTCTTTCGAGACGGTCGCGTGAACCGAGACACCATGTCCGACGGCAAACTCGACCCGATCCCGGTATATCATCTCCAGGGCTTCGCGTTCCTCGTCGAATTCGTCGGCCCGAAGGATCGGGCGACGCCGGAATATGGCCTGTCCCTCCTTGTCTCGCACCATCAGTTCGGGCTGGAAGATCCAGGCTTGATCTTGATTCTGTTCGGGCATGGTCTGGGTATTGACCAGAAAGAGCGTCACCAGTCGGTCGCCGTTCTCCAGTGGTGCGCTGACCGAGCCTTGCACGACTACGGAAGGACAATCGGCATCGACTCTGATTGGATCGATTGTTCGTTTATTCAGGGAGACCACGGCGGAGCCGCCTGACGGGATGCGCTTCCAGCAACGTCTCGACTTGCCTGTTTCTTCGTCTTCCCGTTCGCTCTGGGTCCTTTCGTAGCGGCCCCAGTTGGCGAACAGTTGAACGCTTTCGAGCTTTCCGTCGACGCAGAAGGTGAATCCCATGGACGAGGGGACGAGAGAATGGCTTGAAGAAGTCTCGATCTCCTCCCCCTGATCATCCGGATCGACCTTTCCGGATGTTCCAAAATTGTCCGTTTCTGCGGCATCCGGTTCAGTATCCATTGGAGCCAGCTTGCCGACCAGGTAGCGATCGCGGACGCTCATGCCCACGATCTCCTCGACCGGGCCGTCCGCCGGACCGAGAAGGTCGTCGATGACGGCCAATTGAAGCAACTCCCGCACGTAGGCCTGCTCCTCGGCGGAGCCGCCTTCCAGCACGGGCAAGGCACCGAAGGCGATACCACAGGCCATTTTCAGCGCCGCCTCGAAAATTGGCCATTCCAGTCTCGACATGGCCGCCTTGGATTCGGGCGCAGTCACCCCGAGGTCGGTTAGCGCCTTTCCGCCAGTTACGGGAAGGACGCCATCGAAGAAGAATGTCGTTTCGTCGAGCTTGGCGCGAATGCGGTAGATGCGGGCGAACGAGACCGCAGCCAACGGATCGCCGCCGGCGATCAGCACGCCATCGCCTTCCTCGACCCCCCGGAAGAGCGAAGAGCCGTGATCGACGGTCACCGAAAAGCGTCGGTTGTGTGCTTCGTCACCGAGACGGATGAGCCAGGCGTTTCTGGCGGTGTTGTTCTCGTTTTCGTTCATCCTGTTACCACCCATTGCATGAAATTTCGTTTCGCCTCGTCAGACTGCTTTCGGTGAACATTCTTCATGGAATATTCACCGACACGAGTTTCCCGGCCGGTCGCCTTGTTCTTCTTGAATGCCGTGAAGTCGAAAAGTTTGGCCCCCTTTGGCTGCTCCTCTATGCGAAACTCGTAATTGGCGTTGTGTCCCACAAATCCGCCGGAGGGGTCGCAGGTCCAGTATCCCGGATAACCGAGCCGCTCCAAGGCACGACGCATTTCTACGGCGGATTGGTAGCGACTTGCGGGGTCGACGTGGACGGCTTTGTTGACGACGCTTTTCAAGTTCCGTGGGATAAAGGGCAAATAATCCACGGATTGGACGACCTTGCCCTGCTGAACCAATTGGTAATAATCGGTTTGCCCGAGGCTGTTGTATTTGTCGCGTACCATTCCGAGACCGTTGAGCAGCCGGAAAGCGGTGATCCCAACCTGGTAAATGTCGGTTTGCACATTCACATGCCCGTTATGCAGAACTTCAGGAGCGGCATGGAGCTTGTAGAAGCCCCGGTGTGGCGCGGAGCAGCCAACGGGTGAATGGCACGAAATGCCATAATCCGTGAGGACTCCCTGATTACTGGTCCCGATCAGGATGTTCTGTGGTTTGATGTCGCTGTGATATAGATTCAGCTCGTGGAGGTACTCCAGCCCGCGCAGGATATCGACCATGAAGCGAATCACATCTGGGATGGGCATGAAGTTACCGGCATTGACTCCATTCATGATCGAGCCGTTGACGTGATAGTCCATCGCGATGATGACGATGTCGACGCCGTTGTGCTGGACGACATCGGCGTAATGCATCTTCACCAGGTTCTGATGATCCAGATGATTTCCTATGCGAGCTTCCTGTAGCCGTTCATTGATGGTGACGTTCGTGGCCAGAACCTTGACGGCGATATCCCTGGAAATGCTGTGATCGTGGGCCAACCAAACATCTCCGAAGCCGCCTCCACCCAGCCTCGCTTGCAGCTCGTACTTGTAGAGACGATCTCCCGTGTTGAGTGGAACGTGAGGAGGCATGATCAATCATTCCTCCCTGACCACGCGGCAGAGACGGCATCTGCCATCTGCTCGTTCCAATAGCGGTTTGTCGCCCCGACGTTGGTCTCCGCGAACGTTTTGACCTCGTTGCGGCGAGTTCCAATCGTTCTGTACAGCTTCACATCCACTGGAAGTTGCCGCGTACCTGCTGTCATCAATACGACAGCGTCGAAATAGGCGGCTTCCCGGGAGGAAGCCTTCTCACCCCCTCGTCCGTATTCGTTCGCTTTGATTACTATCCTTTCGATACCCGGATATTGGCGCAATACCCGGTCCAACTCCTGGTGGAGCCAGTGCAGTTTTTGTTCGATGCTTCGGCAATCGGCGGGGAAGTCGAGTTTGTTTTCCGAGTCGGCATTGGCCAGGGATACGGCCGCTCCGTTGCAATCGAGCACGGCATAGCGAACGGTTGTCGGAGAAGTGCGTATTCCGAGGATCATCATCGGTTGCCTCCATTCTTCACGGCACGGTACCGGGCACCTCGCCGTTCGCCCTGGCGCTCCACCAGGCCGTCGGCGAGAAGCTGATTGATTGTCGATTGCCATTGGTTGTCGGGAATGCCACTCCCGGTAAGGATGTCATCCTTCGCTAGCCAAGCATCTGCTGCCCTCAGATAGTTTAAAAGCGCCTGCTCGGCCATCCCTTCTAACGCTTTTGAGTGCGGCAAGGAGTCAAACAAGCCCGCTCCTTGTTGAACTTTAACCTTATTGGTCCGCTTCAATTTTTCATAAGTTTCTCCTCTCGCAGGTATCTTACCGGAGGTAGCTTCTAATTCTGCGTCATGATAGTCGCGATTGAGAATGAGCAATCGCTTAATAATTTCGTTTCGCAATTCTTCCGAGACTGTGTATCGCGTCCCTTTGTTGGTTTCGAAAAAATCATGTTCGAAAACCAAATCGTCCCATCCGTAGGAAAAGGCAACAGCTCTATCCATTTCATCATGCAAGCGTCGCAACCCAACTATTTCTTCAGAATTGTCATCAGGGTTATGTAGCCTGTTGCAAGTCTTCGTCATTCCCTGATTATTGGAATTCATGACCGATGATCGATACTCATAATATCTACGACCGATCTCATTTAATTCTTGTAAAGCTTTTGGGAAAGGGAAAGTGCCATAACAATCTGTTGGGATGTATCTCACGTCAGTTTTTAACGTCGAGGCATATCGCCTAGCCCAGACTTCATGAATAGAAGATTGGAGAACCGAAAAATCAGACCACTTGTCCAACAGAAATACGGCAAGCTGTTCTGTGTAAACAATATCTGATGGGAGAAATGCCATCATGTGATGGTCTGAAACTCTGGCCCGAACAAGAACGCGTGAGAGATTAAGTCTCTTGATACCTGTATATAACTCACCTCTTGAATGCCAAAACTTCCACCATGTATCAACCAATCGTGGATATTTCTTGGGGTCTTTTAACATTCGTTCCGGCTTAACATACTTCTCAAGATGGTTAAACGCGGCCTCATAATGTCGAGCCTCGGCCTCATCTCGCTCGAACATATCGATAATCCATCGGGGGGGAGTGTAGTTTGGGCTATCATTTAATTCTTTCCCTCCCATGACAGGTTTTACAACATCAGCTATATCTGACTGAGTTGCTATCATTGATTTCGCTTCTGATGGTTCAATGAAAAAACCCATGCCGAGAATGCTAGATCCTTGGAAACAAAGATGCTTGTTGCTGGCAAGTTGATAAGGAGTAGAAATTTCACTCACTTCAGGGGTTAAAAGATCCCCAATAAACTGACACTCTTCTCCTGAAACGTATCTCTGGCCAATCCATATGCCTTTTACGATTGTTACCTGCGATGCAATGACAGAAGCTTTGCCTGGCCACTTAAACGAGGGATTAGCTTGTATAATGCTGCATCCATTTTTCAGCAAAACAGATAGGCCACCCTTTCGTGTCGTTCCTTGGGAAATCGTATTTGTAGCCAAAAGCCCGAAGATCCCGTTATCGAAAAGTAGCTCCTCGGACCTCCGGAAAAAATATGCACAGAGATCCGTTTTCCTTGTTGTAGATGTATAAGCGGCAGTTAAAAAAATGTTGTAAGAATCACCATTGGTTTCGCTGATTCTTACGCCACCAAGAAATGGAGGATTGCCTACAATCCCGTCAAAACCTCCTCGTTTAAATACCTCCGGATATTCTAATGCCCAGTGAAAGGGCTTTCTTGAGGACTTGCCTTTTGGCAAATCTTTAGAAAGGGCATTCTTGGCATTACGAGCAACCACCTCTCCCATTTTTTCATTGCCGCTCAGGAAATCCCCGGCCATGGTCGCGAGTGTGTCCAGCGCGGTATCGAGAGCCCGGGCATTGCCTCCACACCGGAAGACTTCGCCGATCATGGCGTCTGCAATCAGTTCGACGGATTCGAGTTTCCGCCGCGCCTCGCGATCCAGCCGAGCCATGGCCTCCACATCCTTTATGTCCCGAATGGTCGTGGTGCGGAGCCGCTTGCGCAGGTCGATGGCCTCGTTGACCGCCGCCTCGATGTTCTGGCCGAAGATGCGGAACTGGTACTGCTGCCCGGATTCCGTATCCATGCGCAACCGGGTGAGCTGTTGCAGTCGGTGGATGCCCAGCAGGCTGTCGCCGGAACGGAGGTTGTGATCGAGAAAGCCGAATGGCCTGCCCTTGGCGAGGGTCACCAGCCAGATGGAGAGTTTGGCCAGCTCCACGGCAAGCGGATTGACGTCCACGCCGTACAGGCAGCGCTCGGCGACCAGGCGGCGGGCAATGGTCAGCCGTTCGTCGAGCTGGGATGGCAGGGGTTCCTCCGCACCGAGCTGGTCGAGCGCCTCGCCGTCGACGGTGATGGCCTTTCCGGCCGCTTCTTCGTGCAGCCAGGCTTCCACCAGTTTCTCGCCGAGATAGCGGCAGGCCTGAACGAGAAAGGCCCCCGAACCCATGGCGGGGTCGCAAATTTTGAGGTCGAGAATTTCCCGCGAAGACTTGAGCGTCCATTCCTCGCGGGGCTTGCCCTCGGCCGGGCCGACGTACACCACAGGTTCGAGCGTGGTGGTGACGATACTTTCGGTGAGGGATTTCGGGGTGTAGTGGGTGCCGGTCTCACGCCGGTCAGCCCCGAGGGTGACCATGAACGAATTGTCGCGATAGACGATCGGATCGTCCCAGGCGTCAGTGCGGATCAGGTTCGTGAAGGGCCGGATACGTTCGGCCAATGCGGTGTCTCCTCCGCAGACACCCAACACCCGCCCGAAGACGGTGTCGTCGGCGGGCTTGGACAAGCAGTTCCTGATGGCCGATTCGCTCCGCCCGGTGACGTCCAGAACCAATTTGCCGAGCGCTGCCTCGCCGTCCAAACGGGCCGATTCCAGTTCCGCGAGAGCCACGTTCGGGTTCTTCGCCTTCTGTGATCCCTGCAGGCCCAGGGTCACCCGGGGAACCCGAGCCACAGTGTGTTCGAGCAGGCCTTCGTAGACATGCCCGATCTGCTCGACATCGAGCGCACGGTAGGACAGGAGCAGCGCACCACCGGACTGTTCCAGGATCTGCAGCGAGTTCAAAAGCAACAGCACGGTGCGGTTGTCGATAGGCAGCGGCGCGGCCGAGGTGTCCCGCCAACCGGTGCCTTTGGCCCGGCCTTCCAGGAACGGAAAACGGTCGGGATCGAACAGCGAGCCTCCCAAGGCGGGCATCCGCAGGCTTTCATGCTCGATACCGCCATAGACGGCCCGGAAGACGGCGAGCAACCTGGCCCAGGCGTCGTGACGGCGGTCGAGCACTTCCGGCCCGTGACGATCGGCTTCTTCTGCCAGTTGACCGCGCAGGGTGGAAACGGCGTAGCATCGGTCGTAGACCGAATCACCGAGAAGGAGCAGACCGCGTTCCTCGGCACAGAGGACGAACACCAGCCGCATCATCACCGTCAGCCCAGCCTCGTAGAGCTCGGCGGGCTTCACGTCGCGGAGCAGTTCCCGGTTGCGGTCCTCGTCGGCCTTGTCGAGACACTGCACGAGCACCTCGACCGCACGACGGACCTGCTCGCCGAGGGTGTCCGTGACCTCCTCGTGATGTTTGAGGGATTCGTCCAGAAGCGATTCCAGGGTGTCTTCCGCCGGGCCGAAACAGCGCCGGACACCGAGCAACGACTGGAAGGCCTTCAGCGTGATCGGTTCCTGGAACCAGAGACGGGCGTACCAAGAAGCCTGGCTGGAGGTAGAGCCCACCGGTGCGTTGACCAGCATCCATCGTTCGCCATCGGTCAGAAGCCCCACGCGCACGCCACGGGCGCGGCAAAGCAGGGTCATGCGCTCCTGGAGGGAAACGGGCCAGCCGTCACCTCGCTGGACCGATTCGAGATCGGTGTCCGGCGGCAGAACCGTGATGAAAAGGCGCGGCTTTCCGTCTGCGGGAGAGCGGACGATCCAGTCGGGTTTGAACGTCCCGGCGTGTTCCTGCGACGAAACGCTCGGGATTTCGTCCGGCCAGTCGCCCGCGTGGACGAGGGATTCCTGGTCGTATTCGAGCATTTCCGTCAGCACCAGACGGACCCATTCCCGGTGCAATTCCGGCAACAGCCTGTCTTCCTGGTCCACCGCTTCGCGCCATTCCTCGTAGGCGGCCCTGAGTTTCTGGCGTCGCGGAGTTTCCACCGTTTCCAGCCCTTGCGGGAACGCCTTGTCCAACATGGACACGGTAAGGAAAGGACCGGATATCTCGATCAGGGAGAGCCATTCGGCGTGTTTGGATAGATTCTTCATGCCGGATCAGCCCCTCCTTGCCTGTGATTGCGGAACGAGGAACACGACGGCCACCGGGAACGTTCGATCCACCGGGTTGGCGTAGTGTTTTTCGATCGCGGTCTTTTCTTCTTTCCGCTCTTCCGGAATCCGAGCCAAACGGGCTTCCAGGGCATGGACGTCCTTCTTCACCTGCGCCATCTCCTCGGGCGAGAATCCGGGCAGATAGAGCTGGCCGCCTTGGCGATCCGACTTCAGTTCCTTGCGGATGCTGGCCTCGAGTTCGTCCAGAACGGTTCGGACGTCGGCGATTTCGCTTTTCATGCGCCTGTCGAGAGTGTTCTCGAGAAACTTCAATCGATCTCTGGACCTCGCTTCGACAGCGGCCATGAGAGCGTCTTCGTGGCGCTCGAACCTGTCCTTCAGGACGTCGAACAGCGCCTGGTCGGGTTCGATAGGCGAACCTTGGGCTACCAGAGCTTCCAGTTTGCCGACCTGGGCGATGCGGGCGAACCGTTTGTGTTCGAGTTCGCCACCGGCGAGGGTCAGCTCTTCGTGAAGGCGATGGTGGTCTCCGCCGGTGATCACCAAGCGCGACCAGACCGCCACCGCCGGGACTCGCAATTCACTATCGGGTACGGTTCGGACCGCCACACGGTGAAGTCGCTTGACGTCGTCGAGCTTCCAGATCTCCTCGCGAAGCAGTCGCAGACACATCTGCACCAGCCGGTGGTTGAGATGGGCCAGGACGACATCGTCTCGACCTTTGGCGACATCGTGATCGAAGGTGATCGGGCGGCGAACGCCGGTATGGGGATGTTCCAATCCGACGGTGGCTCTGCCCCAGGAGCCGGGCAGGACGGGCACTTCGAAAACGCTTCCCTTTTCGCCGTGGGTCGAGCCGGTGGGCTTGAGCGATGGTTTTTCCGCCAGATCCAACGCGACCTCGACCGCACGCGAAATGTGCTCGGGCGACAGATGGAAATCGTTCTTCGCTTCCATGAGTCTCTCGTGCAGGCGGGCGATGCGCTCCTGAAGACGCTTTTCCGCCGTGACGAACTTCCTCGCCTTGGCGGCCTTGGCTTCCGCAGAGGCGGTATCCAGGCCGCTACGCCTGCCGAGCATGGCTTCTTCGATCTGTCGGGCGATGACCGGCCCGACGCTGCCGAGATCCTCCCGGATGGTGTCGATCTTGAGGACGGCACGCATCAAATACTCGTGATCGCCCGCGACATCGCCAGGTTTGACGGAGCCTGATCGTTCATTGGCGGCGACTCTCGCGGAGAAGCCTTTCCCCACCGGATGCCAGATGAAGACGGCGTCTTCCTTCTGCCCGTGGCGGTCGATACGACCATTGCGCTGTTCCATGACATTCGGATTCCATGGAATCTCGACATGGATGAGGTAGTTGCAATGGTTCTGCAGATCGATACCTTCCGAGGCCGCGTCGGTAGCGAGCAGGATGCGGACCGGCGAGATGTCCGGATGCGCCTGGAACGCGGCTTTGACCGACTCGCGCTCGTCCGGCAGCATGCTTCCATGCAGATACATCAAGCGATCGCCGCCGTAGCCGTTGGCAGTGAGAATCTGATGGAGCCACGAATGCGTGGCCCGGTATTCGGTGAACAGAATCACTCGCTTTCCGTTCCAGCGTCCATCCGTCTTCAGATGGCTTTCGAGCCAGTCGAGAATGGCCTTGGCTTTCGAGTCGACGCGGTTGCGTGCTTTCTCCCCCCATGCGGAGAGACGGTCGAGCATGTCTCTCTGCTCACGTGACAGAGGTGGCGCGAGTTCGCCCACCACCTCGACCGCTTCGTGCTGGGCTTCTTCGACCAGCGAATCGTCCGAATACTCCTCTTCGGTTTTCAGGATCGCCTTGCGCAGAATGCGATCGTCCATGGTGTCACGGTCGCCTTTTGGCTTGCCGCGTTCGAGAGTTTCCCGATGTTTTGCAAGTGTGAGCGCGAAAGCCATCGGCGAGGAAAAGAGGCGTTTCTTAAGAAGCATGTGAACGAAATCGGTTCCATATTCGAATCGCGTGCCTTTGACGCTCTTCGAACGGTCGGCCGTGTACTCTCCGAGCAAGGCATGGATTTGCCGCTCCTCCTCCGAGTAGTCGATTTCGAGACCTTCGAGCTTGCGCACCGGAAACACCGGCTTGCCGTTCGCGTCGACGATGTCGCTCTTCAGTCGGCGAACCATGACGCGGTGGAGTTGTTTCTCGTCCGGCATCACCGTCCTGGCGAACCGCTGATCGTCCAGCAACTCCAGCAACGAGGTGAACGACTCCTGATATCCGTTGTGGGGTGTGGCGCTCAAAAACAGCCGATGGGTGAAGTGAGGAGCGAGCGACCGGATCAGCCGCGTTCTCTGGCTTTCCAGGGCATACATGGATGCCGACGCCGGTGCGACGTTGTGCGCCTCGTCGACGACCAGAATGTCGAATTTTCTCGGATAGGTAATGTGAGGAGGGAGTACGTCCTTCAACAACCGGAAACCCTCGCCGCTCTTCATCCAGTCCATCGAGGTGACGAGACGTGGATAGGACGTCCAGGGATTCACGTGGATGCCGCGCTCGCGACGAAGGCGCTTGACGTACTCGGTGTCGACGATCCGAAACTCGAGGCCGAATTTTTCCTGCATCTCGGTCTGCCATTTGAACTGCAGGCTGGCAGGGCAAACGACGAACACGGTCCTGGCGCGATGACGGACGAGCAGCTCCTGGATGACCAGTCCCGCCTCGATCGTTTTGCCCAAACCGACATCGTCCGCGATGAGGAGATTGACGCGAGCCATCTCGACGGCTCGAACCAACGGATCGAGCTGGTAGTCCTCGATGGTTATCCCGCTCCGGAAAGGCGATTGCAGAAAAGAGCGATCCGCGTTGGTGACGGCTCCCCAGCGAACGGCGTCGAGAAAGGCCTCCAGGCGGTCGTCGCTGTCCCAGCCGGTGATCGATGGCAGACCCGCCTTTTCCAGGACCTGGGCTCCGGCCTCCATCTGCCAGACGACCTGGATTTCTTCGCCCATGGAATCTTCGTCCAGGGAGGACAGGCCGACGAGGTGTTGATCACCGTTGCTCGCCGGTGCCAAGGCTCCACTGGAAACATCGGTGACCACCCATTGACGACGCCGGACTTCGACGAGTTGACCGGGCTCGGGAACGGCACCGAAACGAACGACACCGTTCGCCGAACTTGCGTTTGTCGTTGTCATTGTGACCGGTTCCTCCGTCTCGACCGATACGCTTTCTTGGTCGCTTCCGATACGTGCGACAGCAAGCTGGCTCCGATGACCTCTCCGAGGGTGACGGGAACGGCGTTGCCGATCAGCCTGCCGATGGATTTCTGGCAGACCTGTTCTCCCTGTCGAGTGAACTCGTAATCCGGTGGGAAACTCTGCAGGATCGCGCCTTCTCTGAGTGAAATCGCCCTGTCTTGCTCCGGGTGGCCGAAACGGCCGTTACCGAACCCGAAGAATTGGGTCGTCATCGTTGGGGCGGGATCGTCCCAGGTCATGCGGCCATAGACGCTGGGATAGGTCTTCCCGGAAGATTTCTTGTGGCAGTCGGCCACCAACTCCCTGGGCCAGTCACGCCATGTTCCCCCGGGCCTGGATGCCTTTATGCGACGCATATTGATTTCGGAAAGAGCGGAGCACTGGTGCAGAGGGTCTTTCGGATGGCTCGTTCCGGCCTCTAAGGGAGGCAAGTTGCCGATGGCCTCTTTGACGGTTCTCGGTCTC
>Ga0116186_1001992_pt1 | contig 19154 bp, 12 predicted proteins | sample AD_JPNNA4_MetaG_FD_89806 | JGI IMG/M metagenome (GOLD analysis project Ga0116186, IMG submission 89806) | Active sludge microbial communities of municipal wastewater-treating anaerobic digesters from Japan - AD_JPNNA4_MetaG | ecosystem: Engineered > Bioreactor > Anaerobic > Digestate | place...
TGCTACTGTAGAAAATGCATTGAATAACAAAGGTGTTTCGTTCTACAAATTAGGAACAGCAACTACCAATGGAATTTTAGATTTTGGTCCTTGTGGATTGGACATTGCCAAATACAGAGATATTTGGTTTAAAACTTCTTTCTTGTTGGATCAAAAACAAGCCAAAAACGGAACGGCTCAAGCGCGTTTTGACAATTATAAAAACCAAGCTTTAAACTATACTTTCCCTGCCCATTTTACAGGAAAAGCACCAGTTATTGACAACTCAAAACCAAGACCAAAAGCCGCCATCATCCGTGAAAAAGGAAGTAATTCCGAGCGTGAAATGGCCAACTCAATGTACTTGGCCGGTTTTGATGTAAAAGACGTTCATATGACCGACTTGATTTCTGGACGTGAAACATTGGAAGACATTCAGTTTATTGGAGCCGTTGGAGGATTCTCGAATTCTGATGTTTTGGGTTCTGCCAAAGGTTGGGCTGGAGCCTTTTTATACAATGAAAAAGCCAAAAACGCTTTGGACAATTTCTTCAAAAGAGAAGATACTTTGTCAGTCGGAATCTGTAACGGTTGTCAGTTGTTGATGGAATTGGAAAAAATTAATCCAGAGCACGAAGTTCACGGAAAAATGCTTCATAATGACAGTCACAAACACGAAAGTATTTTTACCTCGGTAACGATTCAGGAAAACAAATCGGTGATGTTATCGACTTTGGTGGGAAGCACTCTTGGAGTTTGGGTTTCGCACGGTGAAGGAAAATTCAATTTGCCAATGGGTGAAGAAAACTACAACATCGTTGGAAAATACGGTTACGACAGTTATCCTGCCAATCCAAATGGTTCTGATTTTAATACCGCAATGCTTTGCGACACAACAGGTCGTCATTTGGTAATGATGCCACATATCGAGCGTTCTACTTTCCAATGGAACTGGGCGAATTATCCAAAAGATAGAAACGACGAGGTTACGCCTTGGCACGAAGCCTTTGTAAATGCCAGATTGTGGATTGAAAAGCATTAATCTAAAAATAAATACTATTCCATTAAGGAGTTGATTTTTTTCGACTCCTTTTTTTTTGTTAAAAAGACAAAAACATCATATTTTTTACTAATTTGCAATATTAAACACTATTCCAAATGAAAAAAATCACCCGATTATTTGATTTTCCTTACTACCAATTAGAGCATTATAACATTTCGGATGCGTTGGTCACCAAATATAATGGGGTTTGGGTAAAAACTTCGACCCAAGAATACATCGCAAAAGCCAATACAATTTCTAGAGCTTTATTGCAAATGGGAATTCAAAAAAACGATAAAATTGCCTTAATTTCATCGAATAATAGAACCGAATGGAATATTATGGACATTGGAATATTGCAAACTGGGGCACAAAATGTTCCCATTTATCCAACTATATCTGAAACAGATTACGAATATATACTAAATCATTCCGGTTCGATATATTGTTTTGTATCGGATATTGAAGTGTTAGAAAAAGTAAATTCCATTTTACCTAATCTTCCTAATCTAAAAGGAGTTTATTCTTTTGATGAAATTGTAGGCTGCAAAAACTGGAAAGAACTACTAACTCTTGGCGAAGACCAAAGCAACCAAGAAGCTGTCGAAGAACGAAAAAATAGCATACAAACCGATGATTTAGCCACTATAATTTATACTTCTGGAACTACAGGCAAACCAAAAGGTGTAATGCTTTCGCATAAAAACATCGTTTCTAATGTGTTGGATAGCGCTTCGAGAATTCCATTCACAGCTGGCCAAAGTAGAGCCATGAGCTTCTTACCGATTTGCCATATTTTCGAAAGAATGGTTTTATATATCTATCAGTTTTACGGTGTTTCGGTATATTTTGGCGAATCGATTGATAAAATTAGTGATAACATCAAAGAAGTAAGACCAACCGTAATGACGGCTGTACCAAGACTTATTGAAAAAGTATATGACAAAATCTACTCTAAAGGATTAGAGTTAAAAGGAATAAAAAGAAAATTATTTTTTTGGGCTGTAGATTTGGGATTAAAATATGAACCTTACGGAGCTAATGGTTTTTGGTATGAATTTCAATTAAAAATAGCCCGAAAACTCATTTTCAGCAAATGGAAAGAAGGTCTGGGAGGCAATTTAGATTTATTAGTTTCAGGAAGTGCTGCTCTTCAACCAAGATTAGCCAGAGTATTTGCCGCAGCCGAAATGCCTGTAGTAGAAGGGTATGGATTAACCGAAACTTCTCCTGTGATTGCTGTGAATGATATGCGAAATTTTGGTTTTAAGGTGGGAACTGTTGGAAAATTAATCGACAATGTAGAAGTCAAAATTGCCGAAGACGGCGAAATTCTATGCAAAGGTCCTAATGTAATGCTCGGTTATTACAAGGACGAAGAATTAACCAAACAAGCCTTAGTTGATGGCTATTTCCACACTGGCGATATTGGCGAAATTGATAGCTCAGGTTTTCTTAAAATTACCGATCGAAAGAAAGAAATGTTTAAAACTTCGGGTGGAAAATACATTTCGCCACAATTACTTGAAAACGCTATGAAACAATCCCGTTTTATAGAGCAAATTATGGTCATTGGCGATGGGCAAAAAATGCCAGCTGCTTTCATTCAGCCCAATTTTGAATTTGTAAAGACTTGGGAAAAACTACACGGAATTCAAGTGGGTACGACCAACGAAGAAATTATTTCAAACCCAAAAGTAATTGAACGCATTCAGGAAGAAGTTGATATTTTGAATGAAAAATTTGGAAATTGGGAAAAAATAAAACGTTTCGAATTAACTCCAGATGTTTGGTCTATTGACGGAGGGCACCTCACTCCTACTCTAAAACTTAGACGGAAAATTGTAATGGAAAAGTATATTGATTTATATAATAAAATATACAATTAGCATTGTATGTATTATCATTTATGATTTTTATTTTTTCAAACAATTAATCATTATTTAAATACTCAAACTCTTCAATTTTTGAAGAGTTTTTTATACCAAATTAACAAATTTTAAAAAATTAACATATTTATTATGCGTGCATAGTATTTTTTTTATTACATTTGAAAATTCCAAAAAAATATGAAAGATAAAACCATAGATTATGTTCTTCGTGCCACTTGGCAAGCTGTGTCAAGAATGTACAACGAAGAGGCTACAAAATACGGTGCTACAATGGCAACTGGTTTTGCCTTGTTGAGTATTGACAAAGAGGAAGGAACACCATCAACTGCCTTGGGGCCAAAGATGGGAATGGAAGCTACGAGCCTAACCAGAACATTAAAAAACATGGAAGAAAAAGGACTGATTTACAAAAAACCCAACCCTGTTGACGGTCGAGGTGTATTGATTTATCTAACCGAATTTGGAAAAGAAAAAAGAGAATTATCAAAGGAAACCGTGTTGAAATTTAATGAAGCGGTAAAACAAAATGTATCTGCTGAAAAATTGCAGCATTTTATGGAAGTTTCAGAAATTATAAATGACTTAATCACCGAAAAGAAAATATTTTAAGTGTATTAACGCTTGTCCTATTTAAAAGTCAATTGCAAGAATCACAACAATCAAAAAAAACATAAACCGTTTAAAATGAAACGATCTATCAAAAAAGTTGCAGTAATTGGATCCGGAATTATGGGTTCGGGAATTGCTTGTCATTTTGCCAATATTGGCGTAGAAGTATTGCTTTTGGATATAATTCCAAACGAACTCACCGAAGCCGAAATCAAAAAAGGGTTAACTTTAGAAAACAAAATAGTTCGCAATCGTTTGGTGAATGAACATCTCCAAAATGCTTTAAAATCAAAGCCATCGCCTATTTATCATCAAAAATTTGCTAGCCGAATCACTACTGGAAATACTACCGACGATATGGCAAAAATTGCTAATGTCGATTGGATTATCGAAGTGGTTGTTGAACGTTTGGATATCAAAAAATTAGTTTTCGAACAAATAGAAAAATTCCGCAAACCAGGAACATTAATTACTTCTAATACTTCTGGAATTCCGATTCATTTTATGAGTGAAGGAAGAAGCGAAGATTTCCAGAAACATTTCTGCGGAACGCACTTTTTTAATCCAGCTCGTTATTTAAAATTATTCGAAATCATTCCAGGACCAAAAACTTCTGTTGAAGTATTGGATTTCTTAACGACTTATGGCGAAAAATTCTTAGGCAAAACTTCGGTTGTGGCCAAAGATACTCCGGCATTTATTGGAAACAGAATCGGGATTTTCGGAATCCAAAGTTTGTTTCACTTGGTCAAAGAAATGGGATTGACCATCGAAGAAGTCGATAAATTGACTGGTCCAGTTATTGGGAGACCAAAATCAGCCACTTTCCGTACGGTTGACGTGGTTGGTTTAGATACTTTGATACACGTTGCCAACGGAATTTATGAAAACTGCCCGAACGACGAAGCTCACGAATTGTTTAAACTGCCTGATTTCATCACAAAAATGATGGAAAACAAATGGTTGGGTAGCAAAACGGGGCAAGGTTTTTATAAGAAAGTAGGTTCTGATATTCTTTCTTTAGATTTAAATACTTTAGAATATCGCCCTGCCAAAAAAGCTTCTTTTGCTACTTTAGAAATGACTAAAACCATTGACAAACCTATCAATCGGTTTAAAGTTTTGGTAAAAGGAACAGACAAAGCAGGTGAATTTTACAGAAAAAGTTTCGCTGGATTATTTGCTTATGTTTCCAATAGAGTTCCTGAAATTTCAGATGAATTATACAAAATCGATGATGCTATGAAGGCGGGTTTTGGTTGGGAAAACGGTCCGTTTGAAATTTGGGATGCCATTGGTGTGGCCAACGGAATCGAAATAATGAAAGCCGAAGGGTTAGTTCCAGCAACTTGGGTTTCTGATATGTTAGCTTCTGGAACTTCAAGTTTTTATTCTATAAAAGAGGGAGCTACTTATTTTTATAATATACCAAACAAAACACAAACTAAAGTTCCTGGACAAGATGCCTTCATCATTCTGAACAACATTCGCGAAAGCAAAAAAGTTTGGAGTAATAGTGGAGCCATCATACAAGATTTAGGCGATGGAATTTTGAATTTAGAGTTTCAATCGAAAATGAATACCATTGGTGGCGATGTTTTGCAAGCTATCAATAAAGCCATTGATTTATCCGAAAAAGAATACCAAGGTTTGGTTATTGGAAATCAAGGCGCTAATTTTTCTGTGGGTGCTAATATCGGAATGATATTTATGATGGCGGTCGAACAAGAATACGACGAATTGAATATGGCCATCAAGATGTTCCAAGATACGATGATGCGGGTGCGTTATTCAGGAATTCCAGTTGTGGTTGCTCCTCACGGTATGACTTTGGGTGGTGGTTGCGAAATGAGTATGCACGCTGATAAAGTCGTTGCTGCTGCAGAAACTTATATCGGGTTGGTGGAGTTTGGTGTTGGCGTAATTCCTGGTGGCGGCGGATCAAAAGAAATGACCTTGAGAGCATCGGATTTATTCCGCAAAAATGATGTGGAATTGAATGTGTTGCAAGAATATTTCTTGACCGTGGCAATGGCAAAAGTTTCGACTTCGGCTTATGAAGCCTTTGATTTAGGCGTTTTGCAACACGGAAAAGACATTGTCATTGTCAATAAAGATCGCCAAATTGCAGAAGCCAAAAAACACGCATTGCTACTAGCCGAAGCAGGTTACACCCAACCGATTCGCAGAAATGACATTAAAGTTTTAGGAAAGCAAGCTTTAGGGATGTTCCTTGTTGGAACTGACCAAATGCAAGCCGGAAAATACATCTCCGAACACGACAAGAAAATCGCCAACAAACTAGCCTATGTAATGGCTGGAGGCGATTTATCCGAACCAACATTAGTAAGCGAACAATATTTATTGGATATTGAAAGAGAGGCTTTTTTGAGTTTGTGTACAGAAAGAAAGACATTGGAGAGAATTCAGTATATGTTAACCAAAGGGAAACCGTTGAGGAATTAGTATTAAGACTGGAGTATTAAGTATTAAGACTGAAAGATTTAGTTTTAAGACTTAGCTAATAAAAAATATAGACTATGCACAACTTTGAAAAACTTAAAATATGGCAGAAAGCAATGGATATTGCTGTTGCCGTGTATGATGTTTCTTTACAATTGCCTAGTGATGAAAAGTTTAATTTAATTCATCAAATTAAGAAATGCGCAGTTTCAATTCCTTCAAATATTGCAGAAGGTTCAGGAAGAAATCATAACAAAGAATTTATTCAGTTTTTAGGAATTGCAAATGGATCAACTTTTGAATTAATAACACAGTTAATACTAGCAAAAAGATTAAATCTTATAAAAGAAGAAACAATACAACCCATTATTAGTCAACTAGTAGAAGTTTCAAATATGAATTTCGCTTTTCAAAAAACATTAAAAACAACATAAAAAACAAAGATTAAAAGTCTTAATACTTACTACTAAAATCTTAATGCAAAACAGATAAAGTCTTAATACTTAATACTTAAATCTTAATACTTTTCAAATATGAAAACAGCCTATATAGTAAAAGCCTACCGAACAGCCGTTGGAAAAGCCCCAAAAGGCGTATTTCGTTTCAAAAGACCTGATGAATTGGCGGCAGAAACCATCGAATTTATGATGAATCAATTGCCCGATTTCGACAAAACCAGAATCGATGACGTAATGGTAGGAAACGCAATGCCCGAAGCCGAACAAGGATTGAATATGGGACGCTTAATTTCCTTGATGGGATTAAAAGTAACTGATGTTCCAGGCGTGACCGTAAACCGTTATTGTGCTTCAGGAATCGAAACCATCGGTATGGCAACAGCTAAAATCCAATCGGGAATGGCAGATTGTATTATTGCTGGTGGTGCTGAAAGTATGAGCTTTATTCCAATGGGTGGTTACAAACCCACACCGGATTACGCTGCCGCAAAAGCAGGCAACGAAGATTATTATTGGGGAATGGGATTGACCGCAGAGGCCGTGGCCAAACAATTCAACATTTCGAGAGAAGATCAAGATGAATTTGCTTTTAATTCCCACAAAAAAGCCTTGAAAGCACAAGCCGAAGGAAAATTTGATTCACAAATTGTTCCGATATCGATTGAGCAAACTTTTATCAATGAAAATGGTAAAAAAGAAACGAAAACCTACCTAGTCAATAAAGACGAAGGTCCAAGAGCAGATACCTCATTGGAAGCATTATCAAAACTAAAACCTGTTTTTGCGGCTGACGGAAGTGTAACAGCAGGAACTTCATCCCAAATGAGCGATGGAGCCGCTTTTGTTTTGATTATGAACGAAGAAATGGTCAAAGAATTGAACCTCAATCCTATTGCCCGTTTGGTTAGCTATGCGTCCGCAGGAGTTGAACCCAGAATTATGGGAATTGGTCCAGTAAAAGCCATTCCGAAAGCCTTAAAACAAGCTGGATTAGAATTGAAAGACATTGATTTGGTGGAATTGAACGAAGCATTCGCCTCGCAATCATTAGCAGTAATTCGGGAGTTGAACATCAATCCTGATATTGTGAACGTTAATGGTGGTGCAATTGCCTTAGGTCATCCTTTGGGCTGTACGGGTGCAAAATTATCTGTTCAACTATTCGACGAAATGAAACGCAGAAATAATAAATACGGAATAGTGAGCATGTGCGTAGGAACTGGACAAGGCAGTGCGGGGATTTATGAATTGTTGTAAAAAGAGTCAAGAAAATAGAAACAAGAATAAAGAAACAAGAGTTTAAATGAGGCATAATTTTAAGAACTTGAAAATTTGGATTTTAGCTATGGATATTGCCAATGATATTTACAAACTAACTTCAACTTTTCCAAAATCTGAAGTATATAGTCTGTCAAGTCAAATGAACCGTTGTTCGGTTTCAATGCCTTCCAATATTGCAGAAGGTTCAAATAGAGGAAATAAGCATTTTCAATATTATTTGAATATTAGTTTAGGCTCATCATTTGAATTGCAAACTCAATTGTTGATTGCTTTTCAAAATAATTATCTATCAGAAGAAAAAACAACCAAAATAGAAAGCAAAATAATTGAATTTCAAAAGATGACAACAGGTTTCATAAATAAGTTAGACAACAATCTTTCTTCTTGATTCTTTCACCTTTTATCTAAACAACCATTAAATCTAAAAATATGAACGATAAAACTCGCGGTGGTCAATTCATCGTAAAAGAAACAAAATGCGAAGATGTCTTCACTCCAGAAGATTTCAATGAAGAGCAAATTATGATGCGTGATTCGGTAAAAGAATTTGTAGACAAAGAAATTTGGCCTAACAAAAATCGTTTCGAAAGCAAAGATTATGCTTTTACTGAAGAAACTATGAAAAAAGCTGGAGAAATGGGCTTTCTGAGTGTGGCAGTACCTGAATCTTATGGCGGAATGGGAATGGGATTTGTAAATACCGTTTTGGTATGTGACTATATTTCAGGTGCTACAGGTTCGTTTTCAACTGCTTTTGGAGCTCATACCGGAATTGGAACAATGCCCATTACTTTGTATGGAACCGAAGAACAAAAGCAAAAATACGTTCCTAAACTGGCTTCTGGAGAATGGTTTGGAGCCTATTGCTTGACTGAACCTGGAGCTGGAAGCGATGCCAATTCTGGAAAAACCAAAGCTGTTTTGTCCGAAGATGGAACATATTATAAAATTACGGGGCAAAAAATGTGGATTTCCAATGCTGGATTTTGTTCTTTATTTATCGTTTTTGCACGAATTGAAAATGATAAAAATATTACAGGATTTATTCTAGAAAACACCACGGATAACGGAATTTCATTTGGAGAAGAAGAACACAAATTAGGAATTCGTGCCTCTTCGACTCGTCAAGTTTTCTTTAATGAAACCAAAATCCCTGTTGAAAATATGCTTTCTGAAAGAGGAAATGGGTTCAAGATTGCAATGAACGCGTTGAATGTAGGTCGTATTAAATTAGCAGCTGCTTGTCTTGACGCTCAACGAAGAGTAACTTCGGGTGCTGTGAAATATGCCAACGAGAGAATTCAATTCAACACGCCCATTGCTCAATTTGGAGCGATTCGGTTGAAATTAGCCGAAATGGCAACTTCTTGTTATGCGGGTGAAAGTGCCACTTACAGAGCTGCCAAAGATATTGAAGATCGAATTGCCGTTAGAGAAGCTGAAGGCACTTCGCATCAAGAATCGGAATTGAAAGGTGTTGAAGAATTTGCTATCGAATGTTCAATTCTAAAAGTAGCGGTTTCTGAAGATGTTCAGAATTGTGCTGACGAAGGAATTCAAATTTTTGGTGGAATGGGATTTTCTGAAGATACCCCAATGGAAAGTGCTTGGCGTGACGCCAGAATTGCCCGAATTTATGAAGGTACAAACGAGATTAACCGAATGCTTTCAGTAGGAATGTTGATTAAAAAGGCATTCAAAGGTCACGTTGATTTATTAGGGCCAGCTACTAAAGTTCAAGAAGAATTAATGGGAATTCCGTCTTTTGACGCTCCTGATTATTCGGAATTATTTGCCGAAGAAAAAGAAATGTTGGCTAAATTGAAAAAAGCGTTCCTAATGGTTGCTGGTGGAGCCGTTCAAAAATACGGACCCGATTTAGAGGGACACCAACAATTATTGATGGCTGCTGCCGATATTTTGATCGAAATTTATATGGCAGAATCGACCATTTTGAGAACCGAAAAATTAGCTAAAAAAGAAGGTGAAACTAATGTCCAAGAGCAAATAGCTATGGCTAAATTGTATTTATATAAAGCTGTTGACGTAATAACTCAAAAAGGAAAAGAAAGCATTATTTCTTTTGCCGAAGGCGATGAACAACGAATGATGCTGATGGGATTAAGACGTTTTACAAAATACACCAATATGCCTAATATCATTGGCTTAAGAGAAACCATTACAACCAAATTAGTAACTGAAAACGAATATTGTTTCTAATATCAAAAAAACTAACTAATTCAAATAAAAAAGAGAGGATAGTTAATATTATCCTCTCTTTTTGCATATAATTTATTGCTTGACAAAAATAATTTCTTACTCCTTGTCTTCGCTTTCTCCTTCTTCTCCACTAACCGATTTTTGTTTAACATCTGCTGAAACTGAATTGGCTCTTATTTCAGTGTGACGAATTTCTCCACCAGTTGTTCCTGTTTGTTGCGCTAAAAAAACTCCAATAAAAGCAACGGTCAAAGCTATGAAGGAAACCAATTTTGCCTTAGCATGATTTTTATAGTTCAAGTATAATCCAGCGAGTGAAATTATTCCCAAAACATACAATACAAGTGCCATTTTTTCTGCCATTTCTTCGTGTTCGTGAATAATATGTTTTCCAATATTTGGCATATCTTCTACCATTTCTTCTGCTCCTTCACCTGTTGCCATACTAAATGCGGCAAAAAGTGCTGCTACAATAAACAAAACATAAGCCGTGTTTTTGACCGAATTGTTTTTAAAAACAATACTTGCTATTAAAATTCCTAATCCCAAAATCGTCCCGATAATTGGAAAATGGTTTACTACCATGTGTAAATGTGCGTCGTTCATCATTTTTTATTTAAAGTTATTTTTTTACTGTTTATAACGCTTTAATTCAAAAGAATAATTTTTAGTTTGCCAAATCAAAAACGCCTTTTACTAGTATTTTTGAAAAAGTATTAATTTGATCGTCAGGAATAATTTCTATTGTTTTTTCAGATTTTTCACCAACAGTTACAGCCACTTTTTTAAAGGAATAAATATTGTTTTTGTCATTATCCAATAAAAGTACGAAGTTTTTATTGCCCTCAATAATTAATGCATCTACAGGAATCGCCAATCCTTGTTTTGAATTGATTTTTATCTTGGCTTCAACAAACATTCCTGTAAGTAATTTTTGTTTTATTTTATCATCTAAATGTCCGTGAACATTGATGGTTCTATCATTTCCTTCAATTGATTTTCCAACCAAATGTACTTCTGCATCAAAAACTTCTTTGGTAGCTTCAGGAACGGTAAAAGTAATCTTTTGCCTCTCTTTTACCTTTAAAATGTCCTTTTCAAATACGGCTAATTCCAAATGTAAATGATTGGTATCTACAATTTCCAAAATTACATCCGAAGGAGCAACTGGCATTCCAACATTGGCATTCATAATGACAATATCTCCCGTAATTGGGGCATAAATAGTAACAATTGATGTTAATTTTCCTTTCTCAACATTGCTGGGATTGATGTTCAACAATTGCAGTTTAGATCTTAAACTTTGATATATTCCCAAAGTTTTTCTATAATCACTTTCCGCTTTGAGGTAATTTTTTTGGGAACTTATTTTTTCGTCATAAAGTGTTTTTTGTCTTTCGAATTCCGATTTTAAATATTTAATTTGCTCGGCTACTTCTAGATAATCTTTTTGAATATCAAGATATTCAGTATTTTCTAACGTTAAAAGTGCCTGACCTTTAGTCACTTTATCTCCAACCAAAAGCGTAGTGGATTTGACATATCCACCAATAAACGAAGTCACTTTTGCCCTATTTTGAGGTGGCACATCAATTCTTCCTGAAGTGTTGATAACAACATCAAAATCCTGTTCAACGGGATTTGCAATTTCCATACCCGAAGATTGAAATTGAGCGGTTGTAACAGTGGTTAGTCCACCATCTTTTGTTAATGGTTCTTCTGTTTTAGCGTCTTTACAAGAAAATAAAAGTGATATTATTGTGAAGTTATATATGATTCTTCTCATAGGTAACATATTAAAAATTAAGGTATTGTAAATCCAGTTGGGTTTTGTTGAATTGCAGCACATTGTCTAAATAATCCACCTGAATGGCTGTCGCGTTTTCTAAGCTTAAAATGTATTGAAAGAAATCTATTTCACCTTGTTGGTAACTTCTATTTCCCACTTTGATAATTTCTTCCGAGAGTTTTTTTCCATATTGATCGTAATAATTAATCGCTTCTTGGAACTTGGCCAATTCATTCATTTTTTGATTAATGTATTTGTCTATTTTTTGCTCTTCATTTTGCTTTTCTTGCTCCCAAGATTGCAATTCCAATTGGGCAACTTTCGATTTTGCTCTGTTACCAAAATAAAACAGTGGAATTCCAACTCCAACCTGAAAGCCATATATAGATTGGGATAAACCACTATTTTTTCCTTGAAAATAATCTAGGTTTAAATCGGGTAACCAATGCTGTTTTTGCAAACTGATTTGGTTTTTATAATTTTTAGTAACACTTTCTAAATAAGAAGAATACAACAACTTACTTGTTTCATTAGTTATCTTTTCAATTGGTTGAATTTTATGACTTGAAATGACTACTTTTTCTTCTGATTGTACTAGTGATTGTAAGATTTCATACTGCGCTTTTTTGTCATTTTCAATTTGTGAAAGCGTGGTGCTAATTTTTCTAAACTTGGCTTGAGCCGTAATTTTTTCAAGATAATTGGTTTCTCCCAATTCAAATTTACGATCGCTAGCTTTGGAGAAATTTTGGTACAAACTATCCAAATAACGATACAATTTTTCTTGATGTTGCAAATACACAATATGATAATATGCATTGGAAACATTAAGAGTCAATCTGTTTTTCTGGATTTCATAACTAGCCTTTTCTTTCTCGTACTCGGCAGTAAAGGCATTTTTTTGCGCTCCATAAACCGTTGGAAAAGCAAAACGTTGTTGGATTCCAAAAACCTTCAAAGGTTCGTTATTTTGAGCCAAATTATTTTGGTCATAACTGTAATAAATATTGGTTTTATCAAACGAATAGGCATTATTGATGTTCGCTTTTGTTTTATCGACTTGCAATTGAGCCGCTTTTATTCCTTTACTATTTTCCAATGCCTTGGCAATCAAAGAGTCGAGTTCACTATTTGAACTTACATTTTGAGAAAAAGCAAATGAAGTAAACAACAATCCGATAAGAAGAAAGGTTTTCTTTTTATGAATTTTAAATTTTGCTTTCTTGAATTCTTTTCCATCAAAAACTTTGTACAAAATAGGTAAAACCACCATCGTTAAAATTGTTGCTGTAATCAAACCTCCTATAACCACCGTAGCCAGCGGACGTTGCACTTCTGCACCAGCCGATGATGAAATCGCCATTGGCAGAAATCCCAATGCTGCTGCTGCCGCTGTCAAAATTACGGGTCGCAATCTATCGGTTGTTCCTTTTAAAATTAATTCGTCCATATCTTCCATTCCGCTGTGTTTTAATTCTTTAAAATGTTCAATAAGTACAATTCCGTTGAGCACTGCAATTCCGAAAAGTGCAATAAAACCAACACCTGCCGAGATACTAAACGGTAAATCTCGCAACCATAAAAACAACACACCACCTACCGCCGAAAGCGGAATTGCTGAATACACCATCAAGGCTTCTTTGACGCTGCTAAAGGCAAAATACAACAAAATAAAAATCAAGAACAAAGCTATTGGAACGGCGATAGCCAAACGAGCTTTGGCACTTTGAAGGTTTTCAAATTGACCTCCATAACTGACAGAATACCCAACAGGGAGTTTAATTTTATTTTCCACAATATTCTGAATATCGAGAACAACACTTTGTAAATCTCGATTTCTCACGTTAATTCCCACCACAATTCTTCGATTGGTATTGTCTCTAGATATTTTTGCTGGACCTTCAGTATATTCGATACTTGCCAATTCGCTCAAGGGAATTTGTTCCCCATTTGGAACCGAAACATATAAATTTTGTAAATCTTCAATATCTCGACGATTGGTTTTGTCCAAACGAATGACCATATCGAAACGTTTTTCGCCTTCGAACACATTTCCAACTGCTTTTCCAGCAAAACCAAGTGCAATTATTTCGTTCAAATCGGCGATATTCAAACCGTAACGAGCAATTTTAGAACGGTCATAACTAACTGCCATTTGAGGTAAACCTTCGGTCTTTTCGATAATTACATCCGATGCTCCTTCGATATTTTGAATGGCTTTTTTAATTTCTTTTGCTTTTTCAGCCAATACTTCTAAATCCTCGCCAAAAATCTTCACTGCCACATCAGAACGTGTTCCTGAAATCAATTCGTTGAATCGCATTTCAATAGGTTGCGTAAATTCGATATCCATATTTGGAATTTGTTTGGCAATAGCCGTTTTTATTTTATCGGCCAACTCGTCTTTGCTAGAAGCGGAAACCCATTCTGATTTGGGTTTTAATTTGACAATAATATCACTTTCTTCCATACTCATTGGATCGGTTGGCACTTCGGCAGCACCAATTCTGCTCACGACTTGCTCCACTTCGGGAAAGTTTTTCAGAATAATTTGCTCAATTTTTGTAGTTGTAGCAATAGTTTTTGATAGTGAAGTTCCTGTTTTTAAAACGGGTTGAATCACAAAATCACCTTCGTCTAATGTTGGAATAAACTCTCCGCCCATCGTTGTAAACAAAGCTATAGCTCCTAGTAATAAACCTATTGCAGCATACATTATCTTTTTCGTATTGGCCAAAGCCCAAGTAATTACAGGAATATACCAAGATTGCATTAGTTGAATTAATCTATTGGATATTGACTTTGGATTTTCTTCGGTTGGTTTTAAAAATAGTGAGGAAACAACGGGAACATAGGTAAAACAAAACAACATCGCTCCCAATAAGGCAAAACTAAAAGTCATTCCCATTGGTTTAAACATTTTACCTTCGATGCCCGTCAAAGATAGAATTGGTATAAAAACAATCAGGATAATTAATTGCCCAAAAATGGCTGAATTCATCATTTTGGAAGCACTTTTATACGTGATTTGGTCAATCTCGATTTGGAGATCTTGATCCGATAAATTTTCTAAACCTTTGGATTTGTGAGCAATTTGGAATGCAATAAACTCGACTATAATCACGGCTCCGTCAATGATAATTCCAAAATCGATGGCGCCTAAACTCATCAAATTAGCATCAATTCCAAAAATATTCATCAATGAAATAGCGAAAAGCAGACACAACGGAATCACCGATGCAACGACCAAACCCGATCGCCAATTGCCTAACAATAAAACCACTACAAAAATAACAATCAAACAACCTAAAATCAAGTTCTCGGCTACGGTAAAAGTAGTTTTTCCAACCAATTCGCTTCGTTCCAAAAAACCGTTAATGTAAACGCCTTTTGGTAAACGTTTTTGAATTTCGGCAACCCTATTCTTGACATCTGTGATTACTTGTTTCGAGTTTCCTCCTTTGAGCATCATCACTTGACCTAAAACTTTTTCGCCTTCGCTATTACCCGTTATGGCACCAAAACGATTGGCATTTCCATAACGAACTTCGGCCACATTTTTGACATAAACTGGCAACCCATTTGTGTTTTTGACCACGATATTTTCGATGTCTTGAATGGATTTTACCTTTCCTTCGGCACGAATGAAATAACTTTGATTCGTTTTTTCGATATAAGCACCACCTGCAATACTGTTGTTTTTTTCTAAAGCATTAAATACATCCAAAGTTGTGATATTCATTGCTTTTAAACGTGAGGGAACGATGGCAATTTCATATTGTTTGAGATAACCACCCCAAGTATTGATTTCTACAACACCTTTGATTCCAGATAATTGCCTTTTCACTACCCAGTCTTGAATGGTCCTCAAATCAGTAACGGAATAGTGAGATTTGAATTCTGGTTTTACTTCCAGCGTATATTGATATATTTCGCCCAAACCAGTAGTAATAGGACCCATTTCGGGGGTTCCAAAACCTTGAGGTATTTTCTCGGAAGCCGATTTTATTTTTTCGGCAATAAGTTGGCGTGGAAGATAGGTCCCCAAATCATCATCAAAAACGATGGTTACTACCGATAACCCAAATTTTGATATGGAACGGATTTCTTTGACACCAGGCAAATTAGCCATTTCAATTTCGACAGGATAGGTAATAAATTGCTCTATATCTTGGGTCGAAAGATTGCGAGAAGTCGTGATTACTTGCACTTGATTGTTGGTCACATCTGGAACTGCGCCAATGGAAATTTGGGTAATGGAAAAAAGCCCATATCCAATAACCAAAAGTGTAAATAGTAAAATGATTAGTTTATTTCGTAAGCTAAATGCGATAATTTTCTCCAACATATAATTCTAATTTTATGTCACAAAAGTATTGAGAAATAGAAGACAAAATGCTTAAAAACAACTTAAGATATGCTTACGAAAAACTTAAAATATTGTAGTTTCATTCAACGGTTTTTTGATTTCGAATACATTATAAAGATACAGCAATCTGCCTATTTTTTCTTATTTTCTTTGAAATTGTATTTTCTTTCTTTATACAAATAAGAAGCGGTAATCACGTGTGCCAAAGCATCTTTTGCCAATTCTTTATTCAAAGTTACTGGAGTAAAAATAGTGTCTTTTTCAACCCTAAATTGCAAAGGATCTTTGTTGGGTTGCATAATAATTACTTGGTTATCTACTCTAAAAGCATTGATGTCATTGAATTGCATTATTGCCCGTCCTTTAGTATTTTCAGGAAGGAGAAACAAATTTCTTCCAGGCATTGGTGTAATAACATTCATTCCAATCTTGCTTAAAAGTGTGGGTTGCATATCAATTTGACTGCATAATTTGCTGTATTTTTCCCCTTTTGAAAAACCTGGTCCAATGATTAATGCTGGAATATGAAATTTGTGAATCGGAACCAAATGCTTTCCATACGTTCTAGTATTGTGGTCAGCAATTACAATGAAAATAGTGTTTTTATAATACCCTTCTTTTTTGGCCATTTCAAAAAACTTTCCAATAGAATAATCGGCATATTTCATTGCGTTGTTAACCGTATTTTTTTGTTTGTCATACAATTTAATTCTTCCTTCTGGATATTCAAAAGGTTCGTGATTAGAGGAAGAAAAAATTAATGAAACAAAAGGTTTGGTTTTTAATGACCTAAAATAATCATTAGCCTTTTTCATTACATCTTCATCAGACCATCCCCAAGTAGCATGAAAAACTGATTTTTTTGGATCAAAATGTTCTTCATCAATTAAATTATCGAATCCGTTTCCGTTAAAAAATGACCCCATATTGTCAAAATTATCCATACCTCCATAAATAAAACTAGTATCATAACCTTTTGACTTTAACAAGCTGGCAATAGTATAAAAATCGCTTTGTGAATTACTTAATTTCACAACACTTTCTGATGGCGAAGGTAAAAAACCTGTAACAACAGCTTCAATTCCACGTACACTTCGGGTTCCTGTACAATATAAATTAGTAAACAATAAACCTTCTTTTGACAATTTATCAAATTCAGGAGTTAAAGGCAATCCACCCAAACAGCCAACATATTCTGCACCTAAACTCTCTTCGAGAATAATAACAACATTATACGGTTTTGCAACCAAAGTATCCGAATATTGATTGTGTAGCAAAGGATATTCTTTATCAATAAAATCATTATCAGAAACATTCATATATTTTTTGACCCTAGCAATAGCTTCATCAGGATTCATTTTCCCATAAACTTTATCACTATTACCTTCGTTTTTAATTGAATACAAAGCAAAAGCAACCGTATAAAAGGAATTCAATCCCATGCAATTCGTCAATTGATCGGTCGAAAATATGGCATTACTGGAATTAATGGGTCTTTTTGAAGTTAGACTAGAACGAGCACCAAAAAACAATAAAAAAGCAATCAAAGGAAATAAAATCAACTTGGTTTTGTATGCAGATGGAACTATCCCAAAAAGTTTTTTTCTACGTTTTATCAAGACATAAATAAATGCCGTAATGATTATAAAAGTAGCAATAATAGATAGTAGATATCCTTTGTAAAGCAACTGAATAACTTCTTTGGGATAAATTAGATATTCAATAAATAATTGATTAGGTCTGGTATCATATTGTCCAATAAAATTGGGAGTTGCCAACTCCATAAACAAAATCAAGGACAAGAATAAAACAAAATAAATAGTAAAAAACACCCTTATTTTTTTCAATAAAGCATCCGGAAATAGGCAAATTAATAGCGTTGGAAGAAAAAGAATGTAACACAATAAAATCAAATCCATTCGCAAACCAATAGGAAAAATATGCCAATAATTTGGAGTTTGTGATACTCTTTCTTGAAATAGAAAGAATAAAAAAATTCGGGATAAAGTGGTAATGAATAACCCAATAAACAAGAAGTTAAATATGGGTTTAAGGAAGTCTATTTTTTTCATTATATAATATAAAACTGGAGTTTACTAATAATTTATAAAAATAGGTATTTAAATCAAATCAAAAATACAAACAACCTTAATATTTAATTAATATTCTACTAACACTTAGATAATGCTTATTTTATATTATTTAAAACTTAAAATTACCGAAGTTCCTTTATTGATTTCGCTTTGAATTTTAAATTGAATGTTTAATAATTCTGCCAATCGCTTTACGATGGAAAGTCCTAGGCCTGAACCTTTTATTTCAGGATGATTGGTTGGGTTCGAACGATAAAAAGGATTTGCAATTTTACCTAAGTCTTCTTTCGAAATACCGATTCCATTGTCTGAAATGGTGCAAATCGTAGTCGTTTCATTTTGCGAAAGCGTTATTGAAATCGCCCCATTTTCATTCGAATATTTGATGGCATTGCTAATGATATTACTTAAAATAATTGACACTAAATAACTATCTGATTGAACATAATATTCTTCAAAAAATTGATGATTTATACTAATCTTTTTTTCATTAGCCTTCAATGAATATCTTGTTAAAATGTCTAATAATAAGGCATTCAAATATACTTTTTCGGTTTTCAAACTTTGAATCTGATTTTCGAATCTTGCCAATAACAGCAATTGATCAACCAAATTATTTAATCTATTGACTTCCGAAATTCCATAACTAATTTTCTCTTCATATTCTGACTGAGTTCTGGGTTTCCTAATCAAGACTTCTAAGGTTCCTTTCAAAACGGTCAGTGGAGTTCTTAATTCGTGTGAAGCATCCGAAGTAAATTGTTTTTCACGTTCTACAGCATTTTCGATGCGATCCAATAAATCATTAATAGTTTTCGAAAGAACATACAATTCGTCTTTGTTTTGAGGCAAAACGATGCGTTCTTTCAAATTATCTTTGGTAATTTGGCTTGAAGTTTGGGTAATGATTTTGATGGGTTTTATGCTTCTACCCGCAATGAATCTCGCAATTAAGAACA
>Ga0116186_1001993_pt1 | contig 19138 bp, 33 predicted proteins | sample AD_JPNNA4_MetaG_FD_89806 | JGI IMG/M metagenome (GOLD analysis project Ga0116186, IMG submission 89806) | Active sludge microbial communities of municipal wastewater-treating anaerobic digesters from Japan - AD_JPNNA4_MetaG | ecosystem: Engineered > Bioreactor > Anaerobic > Digestate | place...
ATTCGACCAGGCCCTTTACGAGTAGGGTCTTTTAGCTGCTCTTTAACTGTCTCATGCATCTTGCTCTCATCACTCACGTACCAACCCCCTATATTTGTCAAAGTCAAAATTACCTGACTTCATCTCTTGCCATATGCCATCTTGCTGGTATCCCCAAGAAGGCCCAACATCACAACTCGTTCTTATAGGAACAGTCCATCTGTCACTATAAGCATTCTCCATACATCTTTGAAACTCAAGCGTAGCTTCTATGCCTTCCTTAGAGTAAGGCATCGATAATACATTTTCATCATGCACTGTAGCATGTAGCTTAAGAGTATTGAAGATACCTGCTTTATAAGCATCAACTAATCCTTTCTTCAAAGTGTCTGCACAACTGCCTTGGATCAGATGGTTTAACATCTTATATAAACCATCATTCCATCGACCTTTCTCAGGGTCATAAAAAGGTTTAGGCTTATGATGAGCTCTACCACCGATTGAAAGTATGTAACCTTTTAATCTTACTTCATTAGCTACATGCTGCTGCGTCTGTCGTATATAGGGCATACCAGCATGGAACTTGTTGTATACTTCAATTGTCTTCTCAAGAGTTTTGAACGCTTTCTTGTTCTTGAGGAAGATGCCTTTTGGTCCAGCACCGTATACGACAGTGAAGTTCAAACGCTTAGCCCATATGCGTTCTTCAAGCTCTGCAAGGTTTTGAGCCATCGTATGGAAGTCAGCGTGCTGTCGTGCCTGCTCTTTAATCACTTCACTCCGTTCACCTATAGCAAAGTGAGCTAGACCATACATCTCTATAGAAGAGTAGTCTAGAGCTGCTAGCATACATCCTGGCTCAGGCAAGAAGAGAGATCGCATCTCTTTGCCATAAGACTTGACGCCTTCAGCAGACTCTTCACGAGCAGGTATCTGCTGAAGGTTAATCGTACGAGAGCCGAATCGTCCTGTACGTGTGCCGCCCTCATCTCTCTTGTTCGGACTGAATACTGAGTATGCTCTACCATTAACAAGCTTTTGAAGAGAACCTTCAAGAAAGTTATTTATAAGAGTAGCATACTTCTTGCTGTTTTGTATGTGCTCTATAACAGGATGGTCTATCTCGTCAAGAGCTGCTGCGTTCCAAGACTGATTACCTGTAGCTGTTACTATAGGAGATATAATACCCAAGTCGTTCATAGCTACAGTCATCTTCTTAGGCGACTTTACTACGCTAGAGTCAATACCGTACTGATAAAGAAGTATCTCATCAGTTTCTTTTTGCTTGTCTTTAATAAATGAAGTGAAGCTGTCTCTTGCAACTTCATCGACAGGAAAGCCATTACCATTGAGCAGGCTTATAACAGGCTGTAAGTCACACTCAAGCTTATAAGCTTCTTCATGAACCTTCATAAACTTTTCCTGAGCCATGAATAAATCATACGTGGCTCTACAGTCTTGCTCATTATACTTGATTACAGCTTCTCTACCTTCAGGCTCCATCCATACGATGTCTATGTTATCCCAGACGTCGCCTCTTAAGCCGTACACAAGCCTATACTTCTCAAACCAAGCATCAAGAGTGTCTGCTGTGTTCTTACCTTTTACATTGAATCTCTTACAACAAGAGTCTAAGTCTAAGTCAGCGTATTCGTCTATCAAGCACGCTCTTGTCATTGTGTCATGCAAAATACCGCCGACTTTCCAGTCATAACCGTGTATAAGCCATGACACGTCATACACAGAGTTATGGAACACTTTGTCTTCGTCTGAAGCCAACCACTCAGGTAATCGAGGGTCATCTGTAAAGCAACAGACATAGTTCTTACCATCATAAAGACCTACGCAGAGTATAGCAGCGTCCTTACGATGATAGCCAGGGCCTAGCGACTTAAAGTCGCTATGCTCTGCTACCTCAATATCTATAGCTATCAAAACGTTGGAACCTCAGAATCTGGATCGTAAGGCGTTGCGTCTTGCTGCGGCTGCGACTGTGACTCAGAAGTACTCTGCTGATTGCTTGAGCCACCTGGCAAGAAATCTACTTTTGACGTGTTTACAACGATCTTTTTCTGCGTAGATCCATCCTGCTTTGATGTCCACTGCTGGAGCTCAACTTCACCACCGCTGACAGCTATGCCCTTCCCTTTTGTTAAATAGGGAAGCATGTTCTTCGCTGATTTGCCCCAATGATTGACTGTGATGAATAGAGTCTTAGCGTACTGCCCGAAGCCTGTATTGTTTGCGATGTCAAACGTTACAAGCTCTGTGCCTGAGGGCAACACTCTACACTCAGCATCTCTTGTCAGACGGCCTGTTACTACCCAGTTATTTATGTCTGCCATATGCATCCTCCTTAATAGAAAATAAAAGCCAGCAGCTCAAAAAGCTGCTGGCTCACGAGACTACTCAGCGTCTCCTGATGTTTCAGGAGCAGCGAGCAGTGCTACGTTCTGAGCTGACAGAAGCTGAGGCTTGACTGATTCAAGGAAGAGTTCTTTATCAAGAAGCTCTCCTCTTGAGACGCTGACAAACTTCGCAATCTGCTCTGCAGGCTTCGCAGGGTTCTGTACAAGATCGAGAGTGAGGTGCCAAGAGAAAGCGTACAGTGGAGCGATGCGACCTGAAGGGAGCCTCTGAGACCTGAGCTGAGCATTCCACTGCTTACAGGTTTTCATGCTACCTACAGTCGGGCTGAAGTACATGACACCGCTTTCAGGTGCGTCTGCTTTCATGCAGGCATAGATGAAGAGCTCTTCAACCTTGTTGCCTGTTTCGGGGTTCGTCATCTTCGGGAATCCACGAGTACCGGGCTTCGGCATCTCTACCTTCACGGGTATTGAGTTGGGCTCATAGCGTCCAACAGTCTCATACGGCGGTTCCTTGCTGCGTTCAATCCAAGCTGTCTTGAAAGCAAGAGGTATCACCTCTACAGTAGGACCGTAGTTTTCTTCTGTAGAGCTGTTCCTCCATGTGCCTGGCTGATGGCCATTCATCGTTGGGCCAGAGCCGGGCTGAACCATCCCGAGGTACGCTGTACTGACAGTGTCTTGAGTAAAACCATCAAGACCGTCACCTGCGAAGTCATCGAATACCGTCTGGTCTCCGCCACTTGCTGCCTGTTCCTGTTTTACAGATTCCTTGTCATCTTTGAACAATGCCATATTGTTCCTCCGTCACTTGTTCTACTCATACTAGGTATGAGCTATATTTAGCTATCTACGATAGCCAATATACTTATGCTTTGAGCATAGCTTTATGCCGTATAGACTCACTTGTTTCGCCTCTTGCTAAGAGGCTGCACTCTTCTGGTGTAAAGTAAATCCAGTTGCCTAAAACGTTAGTTTCTAATAGCTCTGTGGGCACAAAAGCTACGAATTGAGCAGAGTTAAAAGTAGAAGGTAAGTTCGACTTACACACGATAGTAAACTCATCTATCTTCATTCTATTATCAAGGCATACTCTAGTAATCATCTTGGTACTTCCACCTTGTACACCAGTTATCTGCAGTCGTCCAGTCGGTACAAAGGGAAAAGCTTGTATGCCCTTAATAGGAGAGCGAACAGCTGTTCTTGTAAATCTCACATAAAGACCTGGAGTATCACACTCTAGCTCAACGATACCTGTGTCTATCATGTAGAAGCTGTCTACATGTTCCCACCATTGACGGACTGTCTCTATATACGGCCGTAGTCTTTGACGTAACACATGCTCCCAAACAGGATCATCTAAGCCTGGTCTGTCATCGATCTGCATCATCCATAGCCTCCACGTCTCTGTCTATTTTCTGTATAATATCGCTGTATTGTCTAGATTGCCAATAGCTTATCTCATTCTTCCTGTAGTAAGAGCTTAAGCCGTCTAGAATAGCTCCATCAGCCCAGAGCATGTCATGCGTATAGCCTAATACTCTACATAAACGATATCCTGGGAAAAAGCAAGTCTGTCTTCTTCCATTCCACTTGCTGTCAGTCCAGAACGTACCATGTAATAAAGCCAGCATTGCTTCTCTATACTCTGGCTTCGTAGGTACAAGCTTTTTACCGAACTGCTCTTCAGGCGCTAAAGGCCTATTCTTCCATTGTTCATACAGAGGTTTCCAGTCGTAGTGGTACACGGCTCCCCAGTTTGTATGTATCGGCTTCTGCATGCCTCTAACAAGAACGCCATGATATTCAAACTCCCTTTCAATGAGTATAGGTGCTCTTGTCAATCTTGCAGGATCAGCTGTAGTAGAATCAAACACAAGCTTGTCGCTAAGCTGTGTAGCTAGATGAGCATGAAGCCATCTATACGACTCAAGATCAGGGCACTCGTCAGCTATTCTAACAATTATGTGGTATGACTTGCCACCACTATATACGACTCGTGCAGCGATACCTTCTCTGAAAAGTCTCTCTGCTTCTGATAGTTGTAATCGTAAACGTTCAGCAAAGAGTCTTTCAGACGTCAGGTCACCGCCCTTCTTGATACGTTCTTCTTCAATCATGTATATAGCCTTCGTTGTTTCATCAGACTCAAATAAGAACGTGTCCATGTACTGGACATTCTTGTTCTTATTTTCAAGAGACGTAACACCTGGCTTCATTTCATTTAGAGTCTCAAACTCACCATTAGGATCAGGCCTCCACTTGCTGTTCACTCTCAGTCGTTGGCCTATTCTTTCTACTGGCTTCACCTCAGCTGCATTCGCTATGTCTCTGTAAGGCCTCACCTGACGTATAATAGCTGATGCTAAGACAAACCGAGCTGTTGGTGCTGTGCGATGTCTACCTTGTATACCATAGAAGCCTCCAGGTATAGCTGTTGTAACAGGATATACACGTATTCCAAACTCTTTAACTAGCCATGTTTCACAGTCGTACAACGTACGTTCAACACTAGCGTGTGCAAAAGGCTTATTAGAGAGCTGGTCATAAAAAACAATAGGCCTACATAAAGCGACAAAGTCTGGCTTACCAGCGACGCTTGGAAAATACTGCAGAGCTGCTGAAGTCTGCAGATATGAAGAGAGGTCTACAGTTTCTTCTCTTTCAGTACCTTCATTTATTACGAGAGTTTGTACAACTTCTTTCGTATCAAGAGTAGCTCGAATAAATGGAGCAAGTGAACGAAGTATAGCTTCAATCTCTGTGTTCTCTGTCGTTCTTGGCAGTGTAAAGCATCTATCATAAGCTGCTGTATGAGGAAACTGTCGTACTTCAGTATTAGCTATCTTCTCGTCTGTAAAGAGCTCATGCTTAAACTGTGAGATAAGATCATAGTCTTCTACAAAAGGTATACCTGTGCGATTATTATTCATGTCTTGACCATAAAGCTTGGTAAAGACTTCATCAGCTAATTTGCTTTTCTTTCTTGTGAAGTTTTCATCTGCTTCCATAATCATAAACCGCCTCTGATCAGTGTCATCATCAAACTTGATTGGCACGTCTTTGTTCGACGTGACTACGAAGTCTGTGTAAGACTCTTGATATATCGGGTCAAGACCTTTATGCTCCTTTCTGATTGTAGTAGCTGTAGCTCTAGACTTGAGAGCAGCAGCTGAATTCTTCTTGTCTTCGTATTCTTTTTCTTCATGGCACACAATTAAAGCATCTGCGTAGTCTGCATTAAACCGACTTTGACTGTCGTACTGATCAGTCACAAGAACATTATCCTTACCAAAGAGACCTTTACACAGAACTTCTGCAAACGTTGTTTTACCTGTACCTTGTGCACGACTGACGATGATAGGTACAACCTGCGTCTTCTGCGTTGGATAACACATCTTCATACGAAGCCATGCAAGAAGATGCATGTAACATTCTCCTGCTATTGCTTGTATGAATGTGTATATATGCGAAGTGTCTCTTCGTGTCTGCCTAGCAAAACAAGGAAAAGGCTTCGCTATATTAAAAGTACCACGAGATGCGTCATAATAACCACTTGGAGTACTATAGTCTCTATGGTATATTGGTTTACGTCCCTGCTCTTCTCTTTCACCGTTCACTCTAGCTGAGTCATGATATTTTATACCTCGAGGAAACCACTGTCTTGGAGTACGCTTACCTTTTTCGTCTACGTCCCAAACAAACAGTAAGTCAGAGCAATAAGCATCAACCCAAGCTCTCTTAATTAAGATGTCACCACGGTGTGTGAGATAGTAATATTGGCGTGTGCTACGACCGATTACAACAATATCAAGAAGATGCTCTTTAGCCCACTGCGCGCACTCTTCATCAGAGTCAAAGCCAACGCCACATCTATCTTCAATAGCTTGTTGTATCATCCTTTGCTGGGTAGCCGCACTGTCGTATATCTCACCATATACAGCAGATCTTACATCATCTTGCGACATTCGACTACCGCCTTATTTACTATGTTTTACGTTACCTATCTTGTTCTTTTCTTTCAGCCAGTAAGAGCTCACTGCTTTATGTCTGTCTATGTAAGAAGACGTTATACAAGAATAGTCTTGTACTGAGAAGTCTTCTCGAAGCATGACTTCTCTTTGTAGCTGTCTTAAACCCTCTTCAGGTATATAGCAGTCTATTGAAGCATCGTCTTTTCGACGAAAGCCCTTACACGTTTTCAAGTACACGCAACCTACACAGTCTATAGCCATATGTTTCCTCATACTTCAATATTCACGAAACCGACTTCCTGAAAATGGAAGCTCTCAGGTATGTCCTGTATCTGCAGTTGTGCTACGCCTGTGCCAGCTCCAATTTTATCTTTGAAAAACGCTTTAAGCGAGTTCGTATTCAGATCATCTACTTCAGCATAAGGTATGCCTGTAGCTTTCAGCTTATCCATTTGAGAAGAGTCAACCTTAGCACTCTCCTTGATAAGATGCTCTCCACCGTTTGCTCTGAGCCATTCAACCTGAACTCTACGATCATCTGCATTTTTGTTTGGCTGGCAATAGAACTTACGTTCATACGTCATAACGCCGCCTGACATAAGCTTTATTTCGCTTACACCTGCATTAAACATTTCCATGGGAAGGACAGATGACGCGTAGTAGTCATGCTCTTTAACAGCTTGCTTGTACTCAGCTTCAAGCTCTATAACTTTAAGCTTCAAAGCTTTAAGGTGTTCACCCATTTTTACGAGATTCTGTAATATATTTTTGTCAGATTCTGTTGTAAGATAGTCAAACTTGTCGCTCATCTTTCTTAAGCTCCTCATTAAATGCGTTTATAATACGAGACATCTCGGAAGCGTCATAATCACGTATTTCGCACAAATACTCATATATCTGCTTCTGAGATACCTCATCCAGATTCGTCTTTCCGTAGTATATAGCTGCATCTTGTCGAGCGACTAGAGGTAAATAATCTAATGCTCGAACAAGAACTATCACCTGTTGAGGAAAAGACATGTTGTTGAAGCCACGACTCCCTAAGAAGAAGTGTATCCTGATGTCATTCAGCGTCATCGTTCAGATCAAACTCCTCTTCATCGAAGATGCTCTCTTTGTCGATGTCGATGTCGATGTCTTCTTCATCGAAGAGATCAAACTCCTCATCATCATCGAAGAGATCAAACTCCTCATCATCATCGAAGAGATCGTCATCTTCTTCATCATTGAGCACGTCATTCATAGGTTCCTCCTATATACATTATACCTCATGTTTAATTAAAGCATGAGATTTAATTAAAGTTTATTTTCTCTTGAACTGTCACTTTATGATGAGACTAATATGTCTTGCGTCTTCTAATTGAAACCAAACGTCCATAACACGATTACCATACTCAATACTAGAACTGGATGGTCCGTTCTTAAAGCCAGTGTAGCCGCAGTTGTAAGCTACTGCTACAGCCCACCACGTGTTTAATAAAGGCTCTTTAGACAACTTTTTTATAAGACTTATGCCTTCTCTTATATTAGCTTCTGGACATTTCCAGTCGACATGACTGAAGTATCTTGAATTAAGCTGCATGATTCCTTTGTCTACAGAGCCATTAGAATTAGGCTGACTTACAGCTGCAGGGTTAATTACTGTGTTTTCTATTGAACCATTCCAGTGTTCTGTTATGGCTATTGCTTGTACAAAGTACGGCGGTACACCTGCCTCAATAGACAGCGTAAATATAAGAGCGAGTATCTCAGCCATTATCCTTCGGTCCCATAGCTTTTAATTTCTCAAGAAGCGTAGGGTCATTGGCTGCTTTACTGATAGCTTCAGATGTTGTAGTCATACCTTCAAGTATAGCTTTAGCTATATCTTCTTTAATCTGAGAAAGCACAACTTCTCGATATTCATTAGGCAGACTTGAGTTAAACTGAGAAATAATCTCAGAGAACGTTTGTTGACCAGACAATCGAGCTATCTGGTCAAAACTCTCAAGTACTTGATTTACTTCGGATTCTGTCATTCAGCTATCTCCTTTATGTCGGCGCCTCTCATATAATCGAGCAGATTACGTTTAAGCAACAGAGCTGTCACTATCTTCTCATCTACACTGTCTTTATAGATATAGTCTATATATTCACACGGACTCTTCTGACCCAGTCTGAATATACGACCTTCAAGCTGAAGTCTTAACTCGAGGCTGAATGTATTGCTATAGCTCAGTATCGTATGAGAACGCTGTAAGTTATGTCCACGAGCCATTGAAGCTACGTTGGCAACCATGATATCATACTTACCTTCTTTGAACTCTTCAATTGTACCTACACGTTTCCAGCCTGTGATGAGACAGCAATTGTACTTCTTACTCAAATCATCAAAGATTCTTTTTGCTTCTGCACTGAACCGTGTAGAAATGATACATGGCTTTGCTACTTCTTCAACGTCTCTGTATAGAGCGTCTAACTTTGGGTTACTTTTACCGATCCACTTTATAGGTTCATCTGGAGTAACGTCTCTTTCATCTTCATTATTCCACATGCTCATAAACACTTTATCTTCATCAGACTCGTCGTCATCATTGTAAAGAGATGATGTATCATAAATGAACCCACTAGATATCTGCTGTAAACGAAGCATAACAACAAGCTTACTCTTAGCTGTCATCTTATGATCTTCATATTCTGCTATAAACTCTTCTCTCATTGAGTCGTAGCACTCTCGAAGTTCATCACTCATAGTGAGTTCACGAGTGATGTAATTCTGCGGAGGCATGTCTGTACAGTCGACAAGCAGCTTGAATCTACTAACAGATTGTAGCATCTCTTTCAATTCATCTGCATGTTTATATGGACCTTTATAAGAGTCCTGACTATGTACGACGTTATACGTATCCAGACTACAACCACAGATAGCTGCAGCTTCATTGTACGTAGAACAAGCTTTAATCGCTGACCACCATTCAGCTGATAAAGGCACGTTAATCACTCTGCCATTTATCTCAAGCTTCGTAAACATACCATAATAGTTTTGGAATGAGTACCAGTTACGGCCAAAGAAGTTTGGCTTTAGAAACTCCATCATAGCCCAGAGGTCCATAGCACCGTTTGTTACAGGCGTTCCTGTGAGTATAGCTCTGGCTACTGATTTTGGTGTACTAGATATAATCGTTCTGCCTTTTTTAATGGTATTGTTAAACTCATATAGCATACGCTGCGTACGCTGAGCTTGTACGTTCTTGATTACTGTAGCTTCATCTAGTATAATGAATGTCTTATGAGCATTTGCCCAATCTACAATGTCTCTCCATTTAGAAGAAGACGAGAACGTGTCGATATTTACACTGACTACTTGTAGTATTTCAGGGTCTTCATCAAATGCATAAGCTGTATGCGCGCCACCTCTACCGTAAAGACATTGAATGTCGTAAGGCACACCTAGCCATAGAGGAACCTGCTCTACAGCCCACTGCTTATGAACATCGTTTGGAGCAACTATTAAAAGAGCATCTATCTCTTTCCTCTTGAATTTCTCTGCCGCAATCGCAAGAACGGTCGCAGACTTTCCGACGCCCATTTCAAAGAAGAGTGCGATCTCTGCTTTGTCCTTAAAAAACTCCAAAGCTTCCTGCTGATGTTCATAAAGAGCCGGAGTACAAGCGTCAGCAAAGTCATCGCTCCGAGTATAGTTAACAACACTCTTACTACTTTTATTGTTGGAGCTTCTTCGTGTGTCAGGCTTGTCCTCATCAGTCTTAGTGGGTGCGCGTTGTGCAGTAGCATTAACTATACCTCCTACAGCTTTAATTGCTGCGTCTCTTGCGTAGTCAAACTTTTCTTTTGAGTGAGATGAGTTCGCTCGCTTATCAACGATAGAACCTTGAGGACAGGAGAAGTCTCTATGAAACATACCTTCTTTGTATATACACGGAGCTTCTTCATCAGACCAGCCTACGCTAGCCCAATGCGATGGACGCCAAGCATGGCATACTTTACACGGCGTCATTTAAGATACCTCGTAACAGCCAAAGAGTCATAAAAACTTTCTCCTTTTAACTCGTTCAATTTCTAAAGACAGCTCTTCAGTAAGCTCGGCTTGTTCAGAACGTGTACGACTATAGTCGTCACTCATGTCAGCTACAAACCAACGTCGTTCAAACCTTTGACAGAATGAAATGAACTCATCGTCTGGTTCAAAACCATGCTCACTACCGATCTTCATGGCTCTTTTTCTTCCAAGCTCAACAAAACGTTCTTCCATATACCTCACCTTATAGAATAAAAAAAGATAAAGTCATGCTTCAGGACGTCAAGTAGCAAGCATGACTTTATCTTATGACATGACTCCATTTACTGGTCTCATCTCTGTTGTATCTAGGGTCATACCTACTACCCCACACAGAGCCCATCGAGTATCTGAACTCGTCGCCCTGAGGTTCAAGGTCTATGACATCATAACCACTGACTATTCGAATAAACATGTGATTCATTCCTGACGAAGGATTAACGTTAACTGTTATTCGTGCTTTAGAACCATAGAGCATACGGAACCAAAGAGAATAATCTATACAGTCTACTTTGCTGTCTCTGTTTACGTCAGGCACGCCATACTTACGCATGACTTCAAAGATAAGAGGTATGTTAGATACCTTATTGCGATTGTCTCTGAGGTATATAGCTTCAGGCATATCGTGATCTGGAATCGTGTCTTCAGGCTGTGTACATGACCTGAAAGATGTGCAAGTCCAGAGGAATACAAGACTTACAACGATGACTGCAATACATCGGGCTATCGACGCTACATTCTCTACTATACGAGCTTCAATTATCTCGTCTTTCTTATCGTAGTAAGCTGTGTATGCATTCGCTTTTAATAAAGACGCTTCATTGATAGGTAAGCCGTAGTTGAAAACATTGAACTGGCAGTTAGCACAATCTAACTCACAGCCTATATCATGTTTCTTAGCACACTCTATCGCAAGGGCGTACAACGCACCACTGTCCATATCTTACCTCCACATCTCAAAAGTATTCCGCCATATAGGACTCGAACCTATGATCTTCTGGTCCCAAACCAGACGCCTTGGCCACTAGGCTAATGACGGATAAAAAACCCACGGCTTCGCTTCAGTGCCCGTTAGCGTCTACTGACGGGAGAAGCACGAATTCACGAAGCCATGGGTAAGGACCGGGTTACGCGGTCGGCAGGGACTTGATCGTGTACGTAGAGTTGATCATCTTTACAGGATCAATTGTACATTCAACGATGATGCCCTTGTCAGCCCAGCGCTTAACCCAGAGGTCAAGAGTCGACTTACCCTTGTAGGTCTTGTTGAAGGCTTCCTCGAGGGTAATCTTCTGACCAACCTTGGGGTTGTCTCCGAAAAGGATTGAGAAAATGCTCGGCCCACCGAAGCCACCCGACTTCGCACGTTCTGACGGATCTTTGCAGAGACTGAGGACGAACTCTTTCGCCGAAGCTGAGAGTTTGTCGAGCATGCCAGCCTTGCTCAATTCGTCACGGAGCTTGAGAGCGTTCTCATACGCAGCCTTCTGCTTTTCCGCACGCTTGGCTTTGTAGTTGCGATAGGCCTCTTCACGTTTGGCTTTGTCGCTGTCTACATTTGCAGTCTGTGCCTGAGCAGCAGGTGCACCAGTTACCTTTCCAGGTTCTCCCATCAATGCCATGATAATTCTCCTTTCGAGTTGCGTTAGGCCGTCTCTCGTCTATGCTGCAACGCAGCTATTTTATAACGATGCCGCAGCCGATTCCAACTCCATTCTACAATTATCATTGTATAATATATAATACCACATAACTAAAGTATTATATAGCTTTAATTAAAGTTTATTTTTGTGCTTTCATCCTTCAAGATAGATAAAACATCTCGCAGTTTCGTTACTCTCCACACTTCATGCTGATACACGAGATTATTTACGTATCTCTTGTTCATAGGTATAACAATAAAGCCATCGCGCATAGCTACAATGGTATACGTTATACGACCACAAGAAATACGATAGTCTTGAGCCCATGCTTGTTGACCTTTACGCCACTTGATTTTCCAATATGGATCATTGATAGACACATACGGGTCATTCTTTAATTCAGCCCACATCTCTGTAGGTACCCACCGTAGCCAGATGTCTGGTATACCAGAGCCTGTTACGCCGCTCTCTATACGTTGTACAAAAGGTACTCGTAAACTAAGTACACTTAATAACGCTCTACTAAAGTGCGCTTCACTTCTGTACATAGTGTAACCTTCCTCTTTTAAGCCTGCTCTTACAGACTTCTTGATTTTACAGCATGAACCATCACAGTCAGTAAGACAATTCAATTGTAGTACCACCTACATAAGCAACAGTATACGATACACAGCATAAGCTATGCATACAGCAAAAACAATTATGACTAAAGTCATAAAGAACTTGTCAGCTCTCAGTTTCACTCGTATCCTCCTTATTAGGTTGAAGCCGTTGTTAGATGCTAAATCCAACCATATATGTATGCTATATGCACATAATACTTCATCGTTTCTTCATGTCCACTGCCCATGGCCGCCATTATATCAATATGGTCTTGGCCGAGTCTGGTATACTGGTTCCTTGCAAGATGTTCTGCGGCTGACTTGAGCCTGTCGTAACATCTATCGTATCCAAACCAGTCACCGCCGCCTTTCGGCATCTCCTTGCACCGAGCTTCAACTGGACTGTCTCGTAAAATTGTCATATCAACCTCCGTTTGCCGTTCGTGTCAGTATAGTCGCCGCAGAGAGTCCACCGAACATTTACTTAACCTGCATGAAGCGCCAGGTTGAACTTGTTGTTAGACTCTTAATATCTTCGTTCCATCTTTCATGGAATGATTCCTCGCCATCATCTCCCGAAACAAGCCAGTCAATACGCTGTACCATAACCGCCGCAACCCTTAGCATTTTGTCTGCCTCTAAAAACCTTGCGATGGTTTTATCACTGTATTTTACTTCCTGATTTAACTGCGGGTTATTGTTTAACGCAATCAAAATACGGATTTCGTCAGCTATGTCTTCCAGTTTGTACTGTGCATAGTCAAAATGTCCACCACTCATGTTATTCTCCGCCAAAAACTTGGCACGTTGTCGGTGTAAGCCGTAGAGTGTACACCGACAACGTACGGTTACACATACTTACTTTTTGTTCCAGTCATGTGACTGCCAAGAAATAGATTCACAACTCACATTGTGCTCTTTATCACCAGAACCAAATTTGACCAGAGCTCTTACGTCTCCCTGCTTTGTCTTGACGAGGTCAAGACTCGATACTTCTTTACCGTAGCACATCAGCATCTTTCTTCCTCCTTGATTATTGCTCTCATTACATCTCGTAATGTAGCTTCAACGCTGTCCATATGCACATTGACACGGACATTGTCATTCAGAACGACAACTTCATCACTGTCAATGTACACGAGCTTGTACTTCGTGATACCTGCCTCAATCAGAGCGAGGCGTAACAAGTATAACGAGCTGTTAATATACTTGACTTCTTCAGATGTCTTCATAGCAGCTCCATAATGTTCTGTTCATCAGTCTCAACAACTTCTGCGTCGTCTATGACTGAGTCACAGTAGTCTTTGAGTTCTTGAGTCTCGTCAATGATGCCTTCAATCATCGATTGCTTAATCTCTTCAGCTATCTCTTCATCACTCAGAATAAGCTCTTGCTTACCTTGAGACTGAGCATCAAGTACTTTGTGCATGAACATCTTCATGAACACATCAGGGTCAAGGTTACCTGGTACAGGTCCATCACCAATGACATAGCCACCAATGGGAGTGATCTTAAATCTAATCACTGCTTACTCCTTTTAGTCCTCTTAGGGAATATTCTCTGGACTTCTTTATAAATCTGAGAGACTTCTTGATCAGTGTAACTGCGACCTCGGGAGTAGATGTTTAAAGAACGAGCAGCCGCTACAACTGCTTGTCGTGTCCATACAAAACAACGCCCATCTTTTAATGAAATAGTTTCAGCTACTTCAACCATCTTTCTCATTCTTTACTCTCCTCTATTGATAGTATAGACCAAGGCTGGCCTGTAAGTTCGAGTCTTAAACTGACAAGATCTTCTGTAACTGGTATCTCTTTATTATGCTTGCCTCTGTACTGTTTTATCTCTGTAGCTACGATCACACCGAGGCTTCTTTCAAACGTTATTTCAATAGTGCCTACTTTCGAAAATATCAATCTAGTTCCATCAGACATATGTGTATCATGATATCTTCCAACACAGTTATGATGCTGCTGACCTCGCTTAAGAAGCGATGAAGGGCCAGTAGGCAGAAAGAAACCATGCTTAGTTACAATACGAGTAAACTCATCCGTGTACACATATCTTGAACCGTCACAAGTCTCAAGCAACATTTTAGTTTCTATTTCTGTTCTTTCGTCGTGAGCTCGTTGTATAGACCTGATGCTAGTAAAAACTCTACCTTCTTCATGTGTCACGTCTCTTAACAAATCTGAAATGAGCTGTAGCTGTATGTCTGAGCATGACGCTATCAGATTTTTTGAGCATGCCTTCAATAGCATCGAGTCATTATCACTAGACCGATAGCTTCTTGCAAGACCTCTCTTATGTCGACGTATAGCATAGATAACATTCGTAGCAAGCGAGTTATTTCTATTAAAAGCACGACAAAGTATGCTAGTCTCTTCAAATGAAAGGTCATACGTAAAACACGGATTATTTTCATAAAGAGACGTTAGTATCGTCAAGCCTTTATTTACCAAGTCTTTCTTACAGTCATCATCCTCTTCTTGTTGATAGACAGAGTATAGTCTTTCAAGCCATTGCGTTTTAACTATTAACGACCAGTTTATTGGTAAGAGATACACGCTTTGTACAACAGTGAGCATCACCCACTGCTGATGCCAGAAGAGTAGAGCATCTGTTATGTTTGATGTGTATGAGTTTAACTCTATCAGCTCTTTTTTAATTGCGAGAGGTACATCACTGTCAGTGAACAATGAAGCCCAACCTTGAGTGACCTGCTTATGTCTAACTTGTGGATTATCTTTAAGATAGTCATATGCCAGCATTACTTTAATCTCCTGTGTCTTTCACAAGGTTCCATCAGTCTTTCAAGACCCTCCATTGCTTCATCAGTAAGTATCGTGAGCTTACCAGGAGTACCTGTAATCAGCTCTTCAACAAGATAGCAGTAGTTCAGGTCTCTTTTACACTCGGACCGAGCTACAGCAGCAGAGCCTTTGTTCTTAAGGACATTACCTTGCTCATCCTTGCCATGGCAAAGCATCTTGTACCTGTGCTTAAGCTCCTCGATTCTAGCACGAAGCGTGAACAATACATACTCTTTATCCATAAATAACGTCTCCTGTGTAGCCATATTTCTCGGCTATTTTGGCAAACTTCTTTTTTGCTTCTTCTTTGCTGATATTAGCTCGAAGACCGATGACATCAGGGCATATCTCAGTAACATCATCAACCCATTTAAGAAGAGCGAGGTCTATGATGACTCGCTCCTGAGCCGTGTACACTCTACTTCTTTTGAATGTTGACTGAGGCCTTACAACTTCAGTCTTAACACTTCGTGCTTTCTCATATTCACGGTCACGTCGTCTTTGTTCCTGAGGAGTAACAACTACAGGTTTACTTTCACGAATCAACAAGCCGCCTCTAGCTCGCTCCTTCAGCTCTTCCAAAGGAAGCATGGAATAAAAGCTTCGTAGATTTCGCGCAGCCTCTGGCGTCGGGTCAAGAGACTCATTAGAATAGACAAGAGCATCGACTAGCTCATCTTGAGACATACTGTCAATCTCTTCAGGTTTCAAGAACGACATAAAGTACCTCCGTATAGTAGTATTATACCATAGATTTAATTAAAAAACATATTTTAATTAAAAAAATATATTTTTGCGTCTTTTTCTTATGAATATACTATTTATTTTTCTATTAAAAATATAGAAACTCTTCTATATATAATGACTTCAAATTAAATTTTATTTTTAACTTTATAGAATATGGAATAAAAATAAATAGTATATTCACAAGAAAAAGATTAGACTCAGCAAAGAACGTCACCTCTCTTGTAGAGATGACGTTCTTTGCTAGTTATCTGACGACATACATAATGTGCTTTTCTCCATGATTCAGCCACACATACTCGCAACGACTTGCTATAGCATTATACTGTTTCCTGATGACCCTGCTGTTATGCTTTTCAGCGTACGAGGTTGCTGCTACAAGTTGCGACCAATACTCTACACGACATTCAAAGTCTTCAATAATGAATAGCTCTCGGTTCATATTGAGTGCTTCATTTATCGCGTCCTTGAGTGCTTCTGTACATGTCATCTGACGATCCTCCCGTTTCACTATTCCATACGGTCTATTTCGTAGACCAGATTTTCCCGAAGCGTCTTGCAAAGCTCTTGCCGTGCTTCCTCGACTTGCTTGATCAAAAGATTCTCCAGGTCGTCCTTGATATGATTCAGCTGGCTCACGTCGCGGATTTTGCCAGCGTCACATAGTGCGGTGATGAAATCGTCCACCGCTTTGACCTGGTCCGCCATTCGTTCGCCTTTATTACTCCATGCCATGTCTTCCCCTTTGCCTATAGTGATAATACCTTCTCAAGAATCTTGCGAGTTCGTTCGTCGCAATTCTCGATTTTCTCGATAAGCTCGACCATCCTTGTGAGTTCGTAGGTGTTTATGTTGCTCATTTTCACAGACACATCTGTAATAAGCGCCTGCACGTTTTCAATAGCAGGGTATATGTCTTCAACCTGCTTAACGGCCTTTTCAACCTCTTTCTTCATGTCCGGCATTTGCTTGTTGATTTCAGCCCACATCTGCTCTACAGCGGCAATGTGCGAATCAAGCGCCTCACTATATGCTTTTTTGTATGAAAGCAACATACCTTTGAAACGAATGGCGTCTTCTTCCATTTGCTCAAGATCGCCGGCCATGCTTCTCTTTGTCCCATCAAGATAGTCCTGAATAATTCTAAGCTGTGCGCTTTCCGATTCAGCCTTCTTGATTTCATCACAAGTTTCTTTCGGCAACCATATAAGTTCTTTTTCTGTCATCTCTTCCCCTCCAGTTCTTCCGCATATTTGTTGAGTGCGGACTCAATCCTATTTGTAACAAGTTCTTTTGCTGCCGCGTTCCAGCCATATTTTTCAGCTAGCCCATGTCCCTCTTGCTCCGCTATTATCCGCGCGCGGGTTTTCGGTAGTTCGCGGGTGTAGGTTTTCATGCCGATATAACCACCGTTTTTAGTAAACCATATTATTTGTGCCTGAAGTGCATTATCCGGCGCGCCGTCCCACGCCTTCGGCTTTGCTCTTTCCTCAAGCAGTGCGGTGGCGAGTACGTTAAACTGCTTAAATCGATCTCCCATGCAAACCTCCAGCGCTTCGCACAGAGAGCAACCTGCTTCACATCTCGCCATCGCTTCCAGTAATTCATTTGTCAGTTCTTTCTTCATTCTCATTCTCCTTATTTATGCCCGCAATGTTCCACACGAAGGACATCGGTAAATACTTATCATACCAGTAGATGCTTCAATGTCAATCCACATAAACGGCCTTTCTCCATTATTTTCCCAAAGATAGTCCTGCTCGGTAATGTCTGCTTCTTCGATTTCTTCTTTCGTCATGTGAAAGTAACCATAAATACACTTCATTATTTATCTCCTTTGCCGGATATGCTCTGGCGGGCGAGTTATGCTAGTTCCTGTATTCTTCTTCTTTTATAACTTGTTCAACTTTCATACTTGACCCATCTGGATAAAAAATCTGTTCGCTTACGATTTCTCCGTCAACTTCTAAAGAGTTTATAAACGTTCCAGCAACTTTACGAAAAATGTCCTCGATTGCCATAATTGCTTCAACTGTGTCCATACTTGCATGGCTTTTTCTTTTCCATTTAGATAAAATTATTCTGCGATTAAGTGAATCGATTGCATAAAAAACGTTTGTTACGCTCTTTCCTTCGTCCAAATAGTCATTAACTGCTTTCATGTTCCTTTCCTTTGCCGGATAACGCTCCGGCGGGCAGATTATAATTCTTCAAAGTCTTTGAGCATTTTCTTAAGAGAGCTGTTGAACTTCATATTTTCTTTCATCATCATCCTCATTTTAATACTTAGGGTATAACCATTGATAAGATAATAGAATATCTCATTACCACTAAGCTCATTTGAGTTCATCAGGTCCAAAAGTGCTTCAAAAGAGTCCCATGGCTCATCGTGCCCTTTACCACTTTGTTCCATGGTCTTTTCAGCCAAGTCTGTGAGATACTTAGCTCGCTCTTCAGATATGTTTAACATGTCCAAGAGCTCATGACCTTCTTCATCGTATTCCAAAGTCATTATAAATGTTTCTTTCTTTATCATTTGTCATTTATCTCCTCTCTCATGCTTACACTCTTGAACATCATTTCTTATAACACTGAGAATGCACATAAGCTCATTAGGCGTTAGTTGAACATAACCCATGGTGCCTTCTTCCATTTCAGCAGTGAGTTGATAGCATACACCAACATCCTTACCACCATAGTAACGGGTAATGGATAATGGCACGTTGCGTGAACCAGTACCTTCCATTATCATTATTTGTTACTATGGTGGTAAGGATGTTGGTGTATGCTATTAACTCACTGCTGAAATGGAAGAAGGCACCACGGGGTATGTTCAGCTAACGCCGAATGAGCTTATGTGCGTTCTTAGTGTAGTAAGAAATGATGTTCAAGAGTGTAAGCATGAGAGAGGAGATAAATGACAAATGATAAAGAAAGAAACATTTATAATGACTTTG